>OGRD01000002.1_pt1 | contig 277784 bp, 237 predicted proteins | sample 1553441 | NCBI WGS metagenome assembly OGRD01 (sample SAMEA2580106, study PRJEB22360) | human gut metagenome | biome: human gut; feature: human-associated habitat; material: faeces | place: Denmark | collected 2008/2010
AAATGATGTTTAATATTTTGTCAGAATTGTCCAACAAATGGGTAACGCATCACTTCCGCTGGAGCATTTTTTCGATTGGTGCGCCCGGGGGGACTCGAACCCACAACCCCCAGATTCGTAGTCTGATACTCTATCCAGTTGAGCTACGGGCGCATGGTGTACCTTGCCGCTTTTTGAGCAGCCTTGGTACTATAGTCCACTTACTTGCAGTAAGCAACTATTTTTTGGAGCATCCGGCCGGATTTGAACCGACGGTAAGGGAGTTGCAGTCCCTGGCCTTACCACTTGGCTACGGATGCGCGATTGTGATTATAGGAGATTTATTCCCCTGCATCAAGACGGAAATCGCGGCCAGGACGTCTTTTTGTAACGCCTGACCGCGAAGCTTCCTTCTTAATTAGTCAGCAAAGAAACGTTCGACGAGGTCGCGAGAATATTCCACGGTCTCATCCATGTCGCCGAAGGACATGATTTCACCGGCATAGTAGGTGTTGTGGCTGCCTTGTTTGGCTTCCATCTTTTCGTACCAACCATTGGCATAATCTTCGGAGAAGACGTGGGGGAAGTAATACCAAGCGCCTTCGTTGATTTCCTTCACGACGGGGAGACCGAGCTTTTCGCAGTCTTTCTTCGCGTGTTCCTTGTTCTTCTTGTAGTCGATTTCCGCGCGGGCCTTATAGGCTTCGAGACTTTCTCCCGGCTCCTTGCGTTTGCGGAGAACGTAGGTAGAAAGCGGCTGATCCGGGGTCTTCCAGCGGTTGTAATAAATCATGACGTTGCCAAGGGTTTCTTTCGTCATGTTGTCGACGATATAGCCGGAGCACTTCGGATAGCATTCCGGTTTGGTGAGGAAGGCCATCGAGTCATAACGTTCGTAATCGATGCGGGAGAAGAGGGCTTTTTCTTCTTCGTCGCAGTCACAATATTCCGGCAAGAATTGCAGCGGAGCAGTGACGATTAACTTATCGAATTCTTCCACGCGGCCATTGACCGTGATTTTGACCTTTTCTCCGGAACGATCAATCGAAGTGATCTCGCTATTGAGTTCAGCGGGGTGTTTCAAGTGATTGTTCACGCCTTCGTAGATGCTTTGGGTACCTTCTGCCCAAGTGCAAAGATTTCCGTGCATGAAGTTCATCATGGTCGAGAAATCGAGGTACTTTAAGACATAGGCGGCCGGGATTTCATCGAAATAGCCATAGCCAAACGGGATGAAGGGAAGAATCCAAACGTGTTTGACAAGAGGCACTTCATTGAGTTCGCAGAACTGATCGAAGGGAAGGGCGAGGTCCTTAAGGTTCGGGTTCACGCCTTCGATGTGCTGACGGCTGACGTCGGTGGATTGCCAGCCTTCATAGCGGCCTTCGCTGACGCCGCGGTGACCGTTGACGTCATAGCCTTTATATTTGGTGCGGAGCAATTCGCCAAGACGTTCGACTTGCTTCTTCATCTTCTTCATGCGAAGAGCGGACTTCGGATGAGCAAGGAAGTATTTGAGCGGGTGATTGACGGCCGACTTGGTATCCCAAGTGGGATCGGGGCGTCCGTCCGGTTTGATGAATTCGCTGACGAGCTTCGGCCCTGCTTCGTGGGTCGCGCCGCCGAATTCTTCACAGTCGAAGACGGCTTTGTAAGAGGGGCAGCCCATGATGGCGCCCATTTCATAACGCTTGCCGTTATAATGCGGCGAATGGCATTTGCCACCCACGTGGTCGCTCTTTTCATAAACCACGTAGTTGTTGTACCCCTTCTTTTCGAGGTACATGGCGGCGGAGAGCCCTGCCGGGCCGCCACCAATGATCGCGATTCGGATGTTTTTGTCCATGTTAATATTTCTCCTTCGTTCTAGAGTCTATTGGACTATTGATTTTATCGTAGTACGAAAAATGCAACATTTGTAGAGCGAATGATGTAAAATAATAAATAAAGGTAATCTTTTACCGATTTACGGAAAAATTATGCAAGCATTATCGTCCTTTCAAGAACTCTTCCTACAGGAAATTGGTCAACAATCCGGTTTTGTTTATGAATCCGATAAGACCAAGCAATTCCTCTCCTACCCCCAATTTTGGAAGCAGGTCGAGGAAAACCCCATCGCCGATGTCCCTAGCGTTGGCATCTTCTGTGATGGAAGTTTAACGACTTTAGTTTCCTTATTTTCCTACGTACACGCGAAAAAACGGGTGATTCTACTAGACCCTTATGCAGATGAGAGCGTTTTAAAGAAACAAATCGAGGCGACGAACCCGGCATTGCTATTAGGCCCAGAGGCTTTGGTAGAAGCTTATTCGGGGCTATATCAAGACCGGGGCGAGGAGATTCATCCTGACATTCTATTCTTTACCAGTGGGACGACATCAAGCTCCAAAGCCGTCGTTTTGACGGAGCAAAGCCTATGCCGCAGCGCCTATAATGGATCGTATTGTTTGCCGTTAAAACCGGAAGATATTCTTTTATCCATTCTCCCCTGGAACCATGTTTTTGGTTTTGTTTGCGGAATTCTTTGGGGCGTAGAATGCGGGGCGAGTGTGGCTTTAAGCCGGGGAAGACGCCACTTCTACGACGATTGTTCCTACTTCCAACCCACCGCGGTGAGTTTCGTTCCCCAAATGGCGGGATTCTTGTTGATGAAGAATTTATTGAATCCCGAACTCAAGTTGATTCTTATTGGGGCGGGAGATTGCCCCGACGAAGTCCTTTACGGCTTAAAGCAAAAAGGGATTCGAGTTTCCTTTGGGTATGGCTTAACCGAGACCAGTTCTGGCATCGCTTTGTCTTTAGGCGACGACCCGCGAAAAATGACCATCTGCCCCGATTGCAAGCTTGTCCTTGGGCCCGATAAAGAAATTCTCGTTCATGCGCCTCTAGTATGGATGCAAGGATATTACCAAGATGAAGAAAGCACGAAGAAAACGATCTATGACGGCTATCTTCATACCGGGGATTTAGGCTTCATCGATGATCAGGGGCTTTTATCCATCACGGGACGAAAGAAAGAAATTTTATTATTAAGCGACGGAACCAAAATCTTCCTCCCCGAATTCGAAGGGGAGTTGAAAAAGATTTTGGGAGAAGAGCTCGCCGTCCTTCAAAACCGGAAAGGCCAATTGATTTTGGCGTTGGAGCGGAACGTCGATGGGATTGTGGATAAACTCAATGAATTCAATTTGCGTCATCCTCGTAGCGCCCGTATTTCCCGTTTATTCGTTTTAAATCACCCCTTCCCCCGCACTGCGACCGGTAAAATCAAACGTTATCAAATCAATACCGAACAAAATTAGGAGTTTCCAATATGTTAACTAGAGAAGAAATCAAAGAAAAAATCAATACCATCGCAAAGGCTTCGTTACCTCAATTTGAAGAAAACGGGATTCACGAAGACGACTGCATCAACGCGGATGGGGGTCTTGATTCCATGACCGTCACCTACATCATTTGCTCCATCGAGGAGGAACTCGACATCACGATCCCCCAAAAGAAATGGAAAAAGCTCACGACTCTCGGCGCCCTTCTAGACGCCTGCGAAGCCGAGCTGGCAAAGAAGAAATAACATGCACCTTTATTCCTTTAAGACGGTTTTAAAAACCGCCGAATGCGATCCCCGTCAGGAGATTCGCCTCTCTTCCCTTATGCGCTTGATGCAAGAAGCTGCCATCCACGCAGTGGAAGATTTGGGGTATGACCACACGAAGACTTTGGACAGAGGCCTATTGTGGGTCATTGGGAAACAATATTTCCAGATTGCTCGCATGCCGCGGTACGACGAAGAAATCGAGGTGCAAACCTATCCGGGAAAGCGTCTCATGTCCTTCTTTTTGCGTCATTACCGCATCCTTTCTTCTAATGGAGAAGTCCTTGTGAAAGGGGTCGCGGTATGGACACTGATTGACAAAAAGAGCCGGAAGATGATCAACCCCTCCCATTACGGGATTGAAATCCCTTGCGATTCCATGGAGGGACAAATCGAATTCCCTCCCTCCTACTCCTTCCAAGAAGAATTGCCTTTAGAAGCCAAAATAGAAGCGACCTACAGCCGTTGCGACCTCAATGGGCATCTCAACAACACTTTCTATTTTGACTGCGTTCAGGACTTGATCCCCATCGATTATCTGAAAAGTCATGAATGCGTTTCGATTAACGTCTCCTACAAAAAAGAGATCCCCCTAGGAGAATCCGCGCCCATCCAATACGGGATTTTCGACTCCCGTTGCGACTTCCAAAGCGACCATTTCCAAATTCGATTGGAATATCGATAAATCAACACGGCAAGGCTGGGACGAGTTCCCGGCCTTTTGTTATACAAAAAAGCACGTAGAACTCTTGAAGGGCGAAACGAAAAAACGCATAATAGGCAAGCCCACAATCCTATTGATGTGGAAATGAAAGGAAATCAAAAATGATTCAATCCAAAAAATTGGTCCTCGTCCTCGCTTCTGCGGCGTTGCTCGCTTCTTGCGGTGGCGGAACCCCTAACGACAGCAAGGACACGGCTGGCAAAGACACCGCTGATTCGAGCAGCGGTCTCGAAATCGGCGCTTCCGTCATGGGAGGCCTCATCGTCGACTACACGATGCCGAACCTCCTTGGTGTTTCGACCTTCACCGACACCTATTCCGGAGCTTACATCTACACTCCGAAGGTGAATGAGAAAGTCTACCTCGTCCCGTCCTTCTCTGGTGCGAACGAACTCGACTACATCGACATCGATGGTACCAAGTACGAAGCCCAAGTTGGCGCCGCTGGTATGAAATTTAACTGCTACGGCGGTGAACTCAACATGGAAGGCGTCAAATACGTCAGCTTCAACATGACCAAGACTGCCCCAAAGATCAAGGCTTATTCCAAAGCCGTCACCGGTGGCAAAACCCACAAGGTTACCTTGAATGTTGCGAATACGACCACCGAAGTCAAGAAATTCGACATGAAGAAAGAGGATTGGGTCAGCGCGAAGACTGGCACCAACATTGATGCCTACTTCTCCACCAAAGGCACCCACGAAGTCGAAATCCTCGAAGGATCCCTCGCTTCCTGGCTCATCCAAGGTAATGACCTTGAGAACTTCCACGAAGGCGTCTACAAATATAGCGCCGCCAGCGAAGGTCTTACTCTTGTCAACAATACCCTCGAAGCTTCCATCAACAACACGATGAAGACCACTGGTTCCTTCGTCATGCCGAAGAACGACGTCACCGTCAATGTCAGCTTCTCCGACGCCTACAAGACCGGCAAAGCCTTTGCTCTCGTCCACAAAGGCGGCTATGTCGGCGCGGCCGATGTCGAACTCGTCTCCTCGATGAACTACACGACCCACACCAATGAAATCACCATCCTCGGTGCGAACCTCCACGAAGTCGAATTGCCGACTTCCCTCACCATTTCCGCTGAAGAAAAGGCCACTCTCGCCGCTTCCGACTATATCGAATGCATTGTCAAAGATCACGGATCCGAAGTCACCAAAGTCTACTACAAGACTGTCAAATTCGGCGACGTCACCCTCACCGGCGTTTATAATGCCGAAGCCAAATCCTTCAATTATGAAGGCGCTGATTTCTCCAAGGAAGAAGTCTGCGAAGCTTACTACAATGCCGTTATGAACGATGGCGTCACCCTTGTGCTCTCCACAGGCAACAAGAACGTTGGCCACGCCAAACTCAACAAAGAAGAGAACGGCTATGGCGGAACCAAGTTCGATTGGGAGATGAACCGCGACAAGACCGTCGGTGCCTTCGTCCAATATGGACCGGAAGCCATGCAAGCCTCCACTCTCAATACAGGTGACAAGCAATGGCACGTCACCGATTCCAAAGATAAGGATATCGCTATCGGCGCCACTTGGACCGACCTCAACTCCAAACCCACTTCTGGCTATGTTTCCTACGTTGATCTTCTCGTCAACGCCTACAACAAAGTCGCGAAGTAATTTGCACTTCCGCTAACGAAAAGCCGAGGAGAAATCCTCGGTTTTTTGTTGATTATAAAAAGTGAAAAAATTAAGCGGAGATTCTTGCCTTGGTTAGGTCGGGTGATTCTTCGACGAGCTTCGTATATCCTCCATCGTCTTCATATAAAGAATAGGAGAAAGAATAGGTTTGGCTCCATTCTTTGGCCTTTTCTTTTCCTGCGATCATGCAGGAGGTGGAGAAAGCGTCGAGAAGCGCGGAATCTTGCCCCACGAGCAATGCCATCGAAAAAGGAGAAATGGCCATGCCGGTTTTGGGATTAATCACATGGGAATAGGTCGTTTCGCCCACGCGGATCATTTGCTCGTAAATGCCCGAGGTGGAAGTATCGACATCATGAAGGGAGAAATAATTTTCCTTGGGGGTTTTGGAATCGCGAAGGCTCACGCGATAGGATTCGCCGCCTTTGGTTTTGCCAAGGGATAGCGAAGAGGTGCCTCCGTTAATGAGATATCGCGTGGCCCCGCAATTTAAAACCATCTGCTGGACGCGTTCTACACAATATCCTTTCACCAATCCGCCAAGGTCGATTTTGGCATCTCCTACGCGTTGAATGGAATGGTCTTCTTCGTTTAAAACAAGTTTGGAGGCATTCATTTGTTCGAGTAATGCCGGCAAACGGCCTTCTAAGGCCTTTATATCCGTTTCTAGCACTTCTTCTTGGGACTGAAGGATTTCCTTCCATTCTAGCGAAATCGCCCCAATAAGAGGGTTAAAATAGCCTTCGGTCTTTTCTTCGAGTTCAAGGGAGGTTTTTACTAAGTCAAATAAATCCTCGTCCACCTTCACGGGAAGATGGGTGTTATTGATCGTATAAAGGTTCGATTTTCCTGACACGGCGTTATAAGGGTCTGCTAAATCATCCATTTTATCCAAAAAGGAAGCGACTTGGTTGTCGATCGATCCTTGGTTGGAATTATAGGAAAAGGAAAAGAAACTATTAAAAATCCCATAGGCGGAAGCCCCATAGAAATCTTCGGATTCTGAGGAAGAACCATTAGGATCTTTAGAGCAGCCCGTCAAGGGGAGTAGACCTGTTAGAAGCAAGGCCGAAGTTAAAGAAAGGCAACGAGAATTTTTCACTCGGGAATTATAAAAAAGAGTAAAAGAAAATGCCACCGAAGTGGCATCTTCTTAAGGATTAACGTGAAGAGATTTCCCGTCGGGTCCCGGTGTCGAATTCAAATAGGCGGCAATGGGATCAAAGTTCTTGTCCTTCTTGCCCGCTTTGCACTGGCTGACCTTTTTGACTTCTCCATTGACAAGAGCTTCCGCCAAATCATGGCAGCCCGCATAACCGCAGGCGCCGCAATTGTAATTGGGGAGCATCTTTTCAACCGCCGCGATGCGGGGGTCTTCTTCCACGTGGAAGATGTGGGAGAAAAGGACGATAAGCAGAGCGAGGATGACGGCTAATCCCGCCATCAAGAGGACGGCCCACAAAATATCCATATTCAATTTCCTTTCTCGGAAGATTCTTCTTCCGTTTTCTTTTCTTCTTCTTTTTTAGCGGCTTTCGCCATGGCGGCCTCGTAGAATTTGCAGCTGGATTGTTCGCAATTCTCACACTGGGCTCCGCCTTTCTGCCGCTCACAGCCCTTGGGGGGCGGAGTCTTGACATAAAGGACGAAGCTGACGGTGAAGATTGCGACTAAAGCGATAACGAGGACGACGGCGAGGGCGATATACCCGCCTTTGCTCATTAGGCGATGCCCCAAGAGCCAAGGTCAACCATGCCACCGAGGCCCATGAAGACGATGGCCATAATGCCCGCGACGATTAAGGCGATAGGAACGCCTTTAAACGCCTTGGGGAGGTCGTTGCCTTCCAGTTTTACACGGATGCAGGCGAAGAGGAAGATGACGAGGACGAAGCCGAGGGACGTGCCAAGGGCATTGGCCATGGAACGACCAAAGTCGTAGGTCATGTTCGTCTCAACAACGCCGAGAACGGCACAGTTGGTCGTGATCAAGGGAAGATAGATACCAAGGGTCTTATAAAGAGAGGGCGAGGTTTTCTTGATGAAATAACCAACCATCTGGACCAAGGAAGCAATGACAAGGATGAAGACGATGGTCTCCATGTATTCCATGCCAGCGGGGACGAGGATGAAATTGAAGATCGGCCAGCAAACCAGGGCAGCCATCATCGTGACGAAGGTGACAGCAGCTCCCATGCCGACGGCGGATTTGACTTTGTTGCCAACGCCGACGAAAGAGCAGATACCAAAATAACGTGAGAGAATGACGTTATCGATCACCGTGTAGGAAACGATGGCAAGCAAGAATGAAACGATGTAAGGCATGCTTATTTACCTCCTTCTGCGGCCGTAGCAGGCTTAGCGGCGGCTTTGGCGGCGAGGGCCGCTTTACGCGCTTCCGCTTCTTTCGCCTTTTGGGCTTTTAACGCCTCTTGGGCTTTGTGCTTCTTGTAGTTATTGACCGCGGCAAGGATTGCAAGAGCGAATCCAAGCACCAAGAAGCCACCAGCAGAGGATTTAAATAGCGGGATGGCAAGGGAGAAATTCGTTCCCTTGAATCCGCCCAAGATGGGGATGGTGATTTGGGGAATGAAGGTAAAGGTTTTGCCAAAGGTGAGGGTTCCGGCGCCGACGACTTCGCGGAAGAGCGCGATGACGGCGATGGCCCAGGTATAGCCAAGACCATTTCCAAGACCATCAAGCATCGAATCCACAACACCGTTTTTATTGGCGAAGGCCTCGGCGCGACCGAGAACGATGCAGTTAACAACGAGCAAGGAAACGAAGACGCCAAGGCTGTTATAGAGTTCAGGCAAGAATGTCGAGGTGAGGATCTTAACAATCGTGACGAAGGTCGCGATGATAACGATGTAAGCCGGGGTTTCCACTTCTTCCGGGATGACTTTCCGCAGGGCGGAAATCAAGAGGTTGGAGAAGAAAACGACGAACGTGAAGAGGAGACCCATGCCGATGGCGGATTCAAACGATGTCGTAACCGCAAGAGCAGGGCAGGTGCCGAGGACCATGACGAACAAGGGGTTGGCCTTCAGCAAGGGGTCCAAGAAGATGCGCGATCTTTTGGATGTATTTTCTTTAGCCATTTCGCATCACTCCTTTCATTTGGATAAGGACGAGAAGTAATGGCTTCTCATGCCTTTGACCATGTCGCGGACGGCACGGGTGGAATGGGTGCCTCCGGTAGCGATGTCCGCATCATTGTCGAGAGACTTCGAACCATCGGACAAGCCATCCATGAAGCCTTTCCAGTTGTCCCAGCCCGTCGATGAAACTTCAGAATATCCAGCAACGTGGACATTTGCTTCCGATTCGGTGGTTCCCGAGAATCCAACGTAGAGGGTAATCTTGGAAATCGAGTTGCCATCTGCTTCAATCGCGACTTGGGCGGTGCCAAGATAGAGCTTCGCAGTTTCCGTTTCGCTTAAGGCAACCGTATAAAGCTTCGAAATGGAATAGCCTTCCGTTTTGATAGCGGTAAACGCGGCGTCTTCTTCGTAGGTGGCATCCGCGGAGAAGATTTTCGAGACGGCTCCACCAACGCCGGCTTTAATTTCGGCGAGGCGAGTCGTGTGATAGTCCTTGCGCATTCCAATGAGCAAGTCTTGGACGAGCAAGCAGGAACGGGTGGCGCCCGTCATGAGGTCGCCATCTTCGAATACATCTTTGTCGCCAGAGATGATGCCCTTGATGTAATCTTCCCAATCAATAGAGGGATCCGGGACCGAGAAGCTGCAGGAAACGACGACGTAATGGGAGGGGGCAATCTGATTGCGGTTCGTGTCGGTGACTTCCGCGTCATAAGCAACGAGGAGATCAACAGAACCCGTGTTGTCGGCGCCGTAATCAGAGACTTTGATGGTTCCTTTGCCTTCGTAGAAGAAGACAGTCTTGCCATCGACTTCGGCGCGATAACGCTTGGCGATTTCCGTTTCGCCATCGTAATCCGTAGACGAGGAGATGCTCTTGAAGTCCTCGTCTTCCGAATAGCTTTCTAGCGTCGGGTACATCTTTTGGAAGTAAACGAGGGTTTCGTCGGTCGGCTGCGGGGTCGGGGCAGTGCCATTATAGCGGGCCAGATAATCCGCGCGGGCGGCGGTTAAGCCGTCGCGAAGGAATTTCTGGGATTTGGTGCCGCCGCTGACGATGTCGCTAACGTCGTTGAATTGCTTGGAGCCGTCGACGATTCCCTGAGCGTAGGAAACCGTGTTGGTGTCATATCCCGCGTCGCCGCCGGAAGTGACGTTGATGGCGATCGGCTTGAGCTGAGCGACGGTGGATTCGCTCACTTCTCCTTCAAAAGCGACCGTGAAGGTGACGTCGGTTTTCACCGGCTTGCCGCAATTGACGGAATAGGCGAATCCGGTGCGCTTGCCGCCTTCTTGCATCTCATAGACGCTTTCGAGGGTGACTTTGGAGGCATCACCCGTGAAGGAAGTCGGTTTGAAATCGGCAACTTCCACGAAGGTGGCGCCTGGTTTTAAGGATTGAATTTCTTTGGGGGCTTCCGTGGATTTATGCGCTTCCGCGTATTTTTCCGCCACCAAGTGAAGCCCGCCGATAAGTCCAGCGGAGCAAACGCAGATGCAGCCGAGGACTAACGGAGATTGAACGTATTTATTCATGCGATGGCTCCTTTCTTAAAGAGTAAGACGAGCACAACGAGCAAGATTCCAAACACGCCGATGATGCCGGCCGAGATGAAATGATGCTTCTTCCAGGTCGAGGAGGACCAAGAAGGATAATCGAGAACCGGGGCGATCATGTTGGCGAATAGGATCGAATAGGCGACCCCTTCCGTCTTTAAAACAATACGGATGAGGGCGACCATGAATCCGCCGAAGATGCCAAATAGGACACGGTTCGGCCCGCCCATTGGCCCGGTTACCGGATCGGTGATCATGAAGACCGCGCCGAAGAGGATGCCGCCAGAGAGCAATTGATAGAGCAAGAAGGCTCCGCAATTAACCGTGGGGAGTTGGGTTTGGACCACGATTCCCGCCACAAGCATCAACACGGCAAAGGTTCCAAAATAGGAAACGAAGACGCGCCAATCGATGGTACGGGTGATAAGAAGATAGGCGAGACCAACAAGAATTGCGATGTGGAAGCCTTCGCCCAAAGCACCCGGGGCACGTCCTAAGAACATGCCGAGGAAATCGGCGTTTGCGATGTTGGAATAGGTCGCTCCGTAAGAAAGCGAAGTTCCGCCCGCCACGATGGACCCATCGATGAATCCGCCGGTGCTTGCAGTAGAGGAGGATAAGAATCCGCCCCAGAACAAGCGCACAACGACCATGCCGAGGGCCGCGGGGTTGAAGATGTTGTTGCCAAGCCCGCCGAAGACGAGTTTGCCAAGGATGATGCCGATGGCGGCGCCGAAGATGACAACGACATAGCCCATGCCGTTGTCCCAACTCATTTCAGTGGGGAGGCAAAGGCCATAGATCATGCCGGTAATGATCGAAGAAAGGATGTTTTCGATCTTAAAGGCTTTGGGATCCTTCTTCGTGATGATGACGAAGAGGAATTCGCAAAGAAGGCAAGTTGCAATCGCAAGAGGGAAGATGCGAAGCGCAGCAAGCGGGGTAACGACAGCGGCCCAAATGGCCGTGGGGGCCAACGCGATGATCACGTTGAGCAGCATCCACATCAAATTGTCTTTTCTTTTGATGTGGGGCGCAGATTGTTTGACAAATTCCATAATGAAACGATCAAAGCTTTGCGATGATCTTTGCCCTCCTTACAAAATCGGTGACGGCAATGTCGGACGTGCAGGAATAGGAGCAGAGTCCGCATTCGATGCAGTTGAGCGGATTGAGCATTTTGATGCGGTCGCGGTTCATGCTCTTGACGGCTTCCATGATGAGAACCGGTTGGAGATGAGTCGGGCAGCTATAAACGCAGGATCCACAATGGATGCAGGGTTTTGCTTCCTTTTCTTTGGCGTTTTTCACGATGATGGAGGTCACGGTCTTGGTGGCGATGGCGTCGTCGCTAGGCAAAGCAGCGCCCATCATCGGTCCGCCAAGGATCAAAACCTTTGGCGATTCGTCTTTGTATCCGCCGGCGGCTTGGATCAAGTCGGTAATCGGGGTGCCAACGCGGACTTCGAGGTTGACCGGCTTGTTGATGCCGTCTCCAGCGACGGTGACATAACGCTCATAAACGGGTTCGTCCTCGCCAAGGGCGTACCAAACGCCCGCACAGGTCATGGCATTCACGTTGAAGATGCCGTAATCCGGGGGTAACGCCTTCTTTCCGGGCGGAATGATCACTTTGCCATGGGTGGCTTCTTTGATCATCGCGATTTCCCAGCCTTGGGGATAGTAATTACGCATCGGGTCGACGGTGATGCCGCTTCCCGCATAATCTTTGGCGATCTTTTCTTGAAGTTTTGCGATGAGTTCGCCGTGCTTCTTCTTGATGCAGATGCGCGCATCGCCGCAATGGAAAAGATTTTGGAGGCAGAGAACGCCGCGGAGGACGTCGTCCGCTTTTTCTTCCAATAAGCGATAATCCGCTGAGATGGAGGGCTCGCACTCAATCGCGTTGATGAGGATCGTGTCGATCTTCTTGTCCTTGGCGTAATGAAGTTTCACATACGTTGGGAAGGAAGATCCTCCAAGTCCCACGAGGCAGCGGTTCTTAAAGATTTCCACCACTTCATCAAAGGAGAGAGCCTTGATTTGCTCCATGCTGCGAGGAGAAACACTAGGATCCTTCTCGTCCTTAAAGTCATTCTCGACTTTGATGTAATTCACCATCTTGCCCGCGCGGTGATAGCGTTTTTCGAAGCCGACCACCGTTCCGCTTACCGTGGAATGGATGGGTTCTTCGAAGGAGGGGCCATGACGGAGTCCAACTTGTTGATGGAGATAGACGTGGTCGCCTTCTTTGACGGTGCATTCCGCCTTGGGGCAACGCGCGTTTTCCAACGCAAGGTAGACAAAGGGAGGCGGAGGTAAAACCACCGTTTCTCTTTCATCTGTCAGGCCGCCGATGTCTTTGATTTCTTTTGTTTTTGCAATCATAAGAAAATAAAAGCCTTTCTGCTTGACAGGGTTAATTATGCCACAAAAGGGGAGGCGTTGTATCTTATTTATAAATAAATAAAGTTAAGTTTACTTAATTGTAAGGCGAATTGAGAAACGCCAACGAGCGATCCAGGCAAGCAAAAAGCCCCCCCTGAAATTAGAAGGGCTTTAGAAATTAGGAGTTTTTGACGTGTTCTTTGCGCCGAGCAACGCGAAGCTTATGATAGCGTCTTTTCACCACGATTCCGCCCACGATGAAGGCGGAAGCGGCAAGAAGAATCACCGCGAAGACGATGACGCCCGCTAACGGCAAGTTGTTGGATTTCACATCCTGCCACATCGCAAGGACATAGCGGTTATTTTCGCCATAGTCTTTCATGATCGCGAGCTTTGGAATCAATTCTTGAGGCGGATATTGCGCATAGAACTGACGTCCGGCAAGGCAAGTAGTGTCGCCATCTGGCACTTCTTCGAGTTCATCGGTATAGAAGAGGCATGGATTGTTTAACGGCGTATCCATGGGGGAAGCCGGGAGATAGGAAGACGGGTTGAAGACGTAAGAGAGATCCACGACGCTCCATTCATTATCTTCCGCTAAAATGGACCAAGAAACCTTTTGGCCATCGATAACGGCTCCATCGGCGACTTCGTCTCCGTCCTCATCATAAGTTTCTTCATAATCGCCACGGAAGCGCGGGTCATACCATTCGCGAACCAAATCCAAGACGGTTTCTCCTCCGATGAAGGAGGTGTAGCCAATCGTGTTCATGTTGGCGGCGGCGACTTGGGGGTTGCTCACGAAATCCAAGAAGTCATAGGCGGCGACTTGGGATTCGCCTTGGCAGTCCTTGGTCATCATCCAGGCATCGAACCAGATGTTTCCACCGGTGCGAGGAACCGAATAATAGATGTAAATCGGATTTCTGCCTTCTTCGGCCGTATCCATGGAGAAGACGGCATCCCCGCTCCAGGCGAGGTTCATGCCGATCATTCCCTTGACCATGTCTTCTTTGCCGGAGTCGACTTCAAAGCCGAAGATGTTCTCCTTCAGTTTCAAGAGGGTATCTTTGACCTTGGAGACGGTCTCTTCATCGCAGCGATTGAAGATTTCGCTTAATTTGATGTTATAGGTATCGACGGCCTCTTGCCATTTCCCTTCCAGCAAATTGAAGTTTTCGTCGAAGCAATTCGAGGCCTTCATATCCGCGATGATTTCTTCTTCAAAGAGTTCCATGATGCCAACCGAATAGGTGTCGCGCATGGAATCCTTGACGGACATTTCGCCTTTAAAACGGGGATCCCAGAGCGAGTCCCAGTGGTTCATGGCCCCCTTGACTTCCTCTTCTTCCATCCCTTTGTCGGAAGCGACTTTGGCGGGATTATAGAGGATGCCGAGGGTTCCCCACATATAGCCGAGGGAATAATCCCCAACCGATTCTTCGGACCCATTCACTTCCGCTTTAATTTGGTCGAGTTGAGTCTTTAGATAGGGAGAGACATTGTCGCGATATTGCGGGACACGGTCCAAGTCAATTTTTTGGAGCATGCCCATCATCATCATTTTTTGGACGGTGTAGTCGCTAGCGACAATCAAATCATAGGTGGATTTCCCCGTTTTGAGGGAGGAAAGCATCGTTTCGTTCGTGTCGTAGGTGTCATAAACCACCGTGACGGGTTTGCCGAGTTTTGCAGATTCGTATTCCTCAAATCCCGTCAAAACGTCGTCATAGGCATGTTCGTTGCCGTCTTCGTCGACGAAATCGAATTCATCCTCGCCGATATAGTCTTCGCAGTTGAGGACTTTGAGGACGATCCCTTCTTCTTGGGAGGAGCATCCGGAAAGGCAAGTTAACGCAAGAAGGCTCGAAGCCAGAGAGAAAACAAAGGATTTCTTTTTCATGATTAGGCCCTCCCCTTTCTTTTCTTAAAGCCGCGCTTGGCCTTGATGGAACGGTAGACCGTCACCCCGACTACCAGCAGCAAGACAAATAGGAAGATGAACGTCGTAAGAGCACGCATCGCCGGAGGGATCGGCCCTTTTTTGATTTTGGCCTGAACCAGGGTCGATAAGGTCTCAATCGTTTTATCTCCAGAAAGTAGTCCCGAACCGCGGGTGAAGGCGGTGACGATGAAGTCGTCGAGGGACAAAGTGATGGCGAGCAAGAAGCCGCTGGCAATACCCGGCATGATTTCCGGGAGCGTGGCTTTTACTAACGCTTGACGCGAAGTGCAGCCAAGGTCGAGGGCCGCTTCATAAAGGGCCGGATCCATCTGCTGGAGCTTCGGTTTAACGGAAAGATAAACGAAGGGCAGCGAGAGGATGATGTGGCCGGCAAGAAGGGTCCAGAAACTGAAGATGTTGGTGCCACCGAAGAGGTAATTGCCGCAGAAAACGAAGAGAACCGTAAGGGACAAGGCGATGACGATTTCGGCGTTAACGACGGGAATCTGGGTGGTATTTTCGATGATGCCCTTCCAAACTTTCTTGGAATAGAAGGTACCGATGGCGCCCATGGTTCCTAGGATCGTAGAAATCACGGCGCTAGTTAAAGCCAAGATGATCGTGTTGCCAAGAGCAATGCCGATTTCCTTGTCGTGAAACAAGCGGGCATAGAGGTCGAAACTGAATCCGTTCCATTGCCCGATAACTTCGCTATTGGTAAAGCTAGAAGCAATGAGAACAAGAATGGGGACGTACATCAAAAGAAGGAAGAACCAGATGTAGCATTGGCCCCAGATTTTACGGGCCAAGGAGCGGTGCTTCAGCTTCTTTTCGTTGCTTGTAACCGCCGGAGCTGCCGAATTTACCATGCGCCCATCCTCCTTTCGCCATCGCCACGGAATTTGTGGGTCAATAGCATCGATACGCCGATGAGAACCAACATGACGAAGGCCATGAACGAGCCTTCATTCCATTGGGACTGCGAGAAATTTAAGTAAATGATGTTGCCGAATAGCGTCAATTTGCCTTCGCTTAAGGTGTCGGAGATGACGTAGCTCGACATCGTCGGCATGAATACCATCTCCGCGGCCGAGACAATGCCCGGGACCGATTGGGGAAGAATGCTATGGACGAAGGTTTGGACGGGGTTCGCCCCGAGGTCGCGAGCCGCTTCGATTTGGGAGCGGTCGAGTTTGATCATCGTCGTGTATAACGGCAAAATCGTAAACGGCAAATAGTTGTAAACGAGGCCGATCATCGTGGAAACATAGGGATGATCGCCGCCTTGGATGCCAATCCAGTTCAAGACGTCGCGGGTCGCCCCGGTGCGGAGAACGAAGTTGATCCACATCGGCATGACGAAGAGCATGACGAGAACGTAATTGGTGTTCACTTTCTTATCCGCGAGCAAGTAGGCTAGCGGATAGCCGATCAAAAGGCAGAGGATCGTATTGAGGATGCCAAGGAACAAGCTGACCACCAAGACGTTGACTTTCGTGGGCGAAGTGAAGAAGGAAACAAGAGCGTTCCAAGAGAAATGAAGGGTTTCCATTCCGCTAGGATCGGTGACGGTTTCCGTAAAGGCGTAAACCAAGATGATGAAAATCGGGAAGACGACGAAGAGCAAAAGGAATAACGCGTAGGGGAAAGAAAGATATTCCCGCTTAAAGGCGAAGAAACCTTTAAAGCCGCGACGAGAGGTGGCTTCCATTTCACTCCTCCACGGCGAAGCTATCGAGAGAGCCTTTGAGGCGGATCTTGATATCTTCCGGCTTCACTTCAATCGAAACCAAATCGTTTTCGTTCCAGGAATAGGGGGAATCGGCGATGAAGTCCTCTTCATCTTCCGTGCGGACCAAGTACTGATAATGGTCACCAACCCAAACGAGGCTCACGATGCTGCCTTCCGCAGAACCAAGGCTCAAATCGTCGGAGAGGATGATTTTGTCCAAGGGGATCGTCGCGACGACTTCCGCTTCTTTCGCGCCGAAGTTATAACGTTTCTGAGTCAAGGGCGAATAGACGGTTCCATCTTCTTGGAGGACGCCTTTTTCCACGAGCTGTTCCACATGAATCGGGAAAGTGGCTTCGCCGATAACCAAATTGTTATTGGAATCAATCCAAGCGTCGTCATATTCATTTTCCGCATAGGGGCGATGCATGACTTGGATATTCTCTTTTTCCACGCGGAGCGAAACGATTTCACCCACCGCGCGATCTTTGGTGTCGCGGCAGGCGATTTCGGATTTGCCGACGTGAACGATGTATTCGTAATGGACGCCTTGGAAAATCTTGGAGGTGATGGTTCCATCGACCACTCCCGCTCCTTTTTCTCCCATCAAGAAGTCTTCGGGACGAACCACGACGTGGACTTTCTCGTTTAACGGGAAGTCATCGACGCAGTCCCAAACCTGTCCGATGAAACGGACTTTCTTGTTGCCGACCACCGTGCCGGAATAGATGTTGGATTCGCCGATAAAGTCGGCAACGAAAGCGTTGACCGGTTCGTTATAAATTTGTTCGGGGGTGCCGCATTGTTGGATGACGCCGTCTTTCATAACGATGATGCGGTCAGACATCGTAAGAGCTTCTTCTTGGTCATGGGTGACATAGAAGAAAGTGATGCCGAGTTTGCGGTGCATTTCCTTTAATTCGATTTGCATGTCTTTGCGCATCTTGTGGTCCAAGGCGGAAAGCGGCTCATCGAGGAGCAGCACCTTCGGTTCATTGACGATGGCGCGGGCGATGGCGACGCGTTGCTGCTGACCGCCCGATAGGGTGGAGACGTCGCGGTCTTCCATTTCTTCGAGGTCGACAAGCTTCAAAGCGCGGGAAACCTTTTCGTCAATCGTCTTGGCGGAAAGGTGCTTCATTTTGATTTTTTGTTGTCCGTTCGCATCCAGAATCGGCTTGCCCGCCTTGCCCACTTGTGGCACGGCGACTTTCTTCATCTTGAGGCCAAAAGCCACGTTGTCATAAACGTCAAGATGCGGGAAAAGCGCGTAATGCTGGAAGACGGTGTTGACCGGGCGCTTATAAGGCGGAAGAAGAGAAATGTCTTGGCCATTCAAAAGAATTTGGCCAGAGCTAGGAAGTTCAAAACCCGCGATCATGCGCAGGGTCGTGGTCTTTCCGCAGCCGGACGGGCCGAGAATCGTAATGAATTCTCCCCGTTTGACTTCCAAATTAAAGTCATCGACGACCGTCGTGCCGTCGAACTCCTTGCAGACGTGTTGCAAACTAATGATTGTTTCCTGTTCATCACCCATAAGAATCCCTCCCAAAGTTTCGGTTCCAAAAAAGAAAGATGTTACAGTGTGAAGATCCCGCACTTAGGGCTAAGATTTTCAACGGCGAAATAATGGAGGTAACGGGGTAAAAAAGCAATAAAAATTTTTGCAATTTTTTTCACACAAAATTTTAAAAAAATAAAAACAGGCTTTTCTTCGGCATTATCGAAACTTTTCAACAATTTTTTTCTTCAAAAATTTTTACGATTTTTTGCAAAAAAATATCGCAATTTTTTTCGGCTAGTTTACAATCACATATCATGAGCAAATTTAGCCAAATTTCTTTTCTTGGATTGTCCCTTGTTTTTAGCCTTGTTTCTTGTGGGGGAAACGGGGGAGAAAAAATTCAAAAAACGCCCCTACTTTTCGGAACGAAGGAATTCGTTTCCCAAGAGGTGGATTCTTTATCCCATATGAAAAAATTGGAGGATGAATCCGTCCTTCAAAAAATGATTGTGGGAAAAGACAATTTCGTCTTGATCGTCATGGGGAGGGGGGAGACCGGAAGCCATTCCACCTGCGGATGCTGGAACCGATTCCACGAACAAAACATCGTCTCCTTCCAACGCGAATTCAATTTCCTCTTTTACTATATATATAGCGATCAGCTTACCTCTCCCTTAGGCCTAAGCCTTGGGGTAGAAAAAGCAACGATTGGCATCTTTAATCGCGGCGAGCTCGTGGCTCAAAATAGCGACGCGGATGAAGCTTCTCCTTTCTATACTTCTTACGAGGCTTTCAAGACGTGGATGCTCAATCGAATCGAGCTTCCTCGCGTCTTCTTTGTCAACAAGGAACAACTGGATGCTTTGTACGCGGGAAGCCAGGAATTCACGATTTATTTCTCTCGTCAACGTTGTGGAGATTGTTCCTATATGCAACGCGGCCTTTATTCCTCTTGGTACGAATCTCACCTAACGGGGGTGCAAGATAGTTACATCATCGATTGCGACGCCCCAGGGATTGCTTCGATTGTAGACGAGAATGGCCAAATCCATTATCGGGACGAAGATAGCGAATTAGGCAAGGCCGCGACGGAACAATACAATGCATTCAAAGTGGAATATGGCCTAGCTTATTCCTCTTCCAATCCCGCGGGATATAGCGAAGGCGTCTTCCCCACGATCTTCCACGTGAATCCGGACGGAGCCAACAAAACGGGGGATGTAATTGACGCGAGTGGGGTCTTCTTCAACGAGACGATCCAAGACGGCAAAGTCACAGAAAGCTATTTTGATGGAAGCCGGGATAACTTGGAGATCTTTTCCTACTTGAGCAAAGTTGAGAAGAAAAACCTCGTAGGAGTAAGGACGACCAATAATCACGAAGGCTTGGAAGAATCCGTGAAGCCTTTGCTTAACGCCTTGCTCGATTATTGCGTTGGGGAAGCCAAATAATTTTTGCCTTTACAAAAATTGGACCCGCGGCGGGGTCCATTTTTTGATTTAGCGGGAAACTTAGGCTTTGGCATTGGCCCGGATAAATTCCGGAACGTCTTCGTAATCAATCCCTAAACCAAAGGCGAGTTCCCCATAGACGATGGGGGTAGCCTTGGCCACGAATTGGGAGTCCATGGAATTCAAATGTCCGTCCTTGAGTTTCCGTTGAAACGCCCCTTCAAGCAAGGGGGCCAAATCCTTCACGAGACCGCTTTTTAGCGAAGCCTCATAAGCGGATTTGCGGACCTTGGAATCGCTGACGTAAATATAGGTACGGGTCGAGGGCCATTCCTTGACCGCCTGAAGGGCCTCTTCCTTGTTCATCGGAGCCGTAAGGGAATCCGAACGAGACAAAGGGACGCGAACGATCGTGGATTTCTCGTCGCCATACAAAGGACGAAGAACAAAATAGAGCATGCCTGAATCGTCACCGCTTAGAGGAGCTATTTCCTCCACGCGGCAAACACCACAATGGGTATGAAAGACGTAATCACCGATTCCGATTTCCATTCTGGGACGTTCCTCCTTTTTTATTAACCAACAACAATTAATATCTTGTTCATTATAAACCGAAAAACCAAAAAAAGATACCATTCTAGGAAAAAATAAAGAAAATTAACGCATAATCGTATGTTTATGGAAACTCTTTTTCTAGAGGCCTTTTCATAAGCCCAGAATGGTGGTTTTTGAAACAAAAGATATCGAAACGTCTATTGACTCAAAACTTGTCGAGAAATCGTTAATTTTTTTGATAGGCTTTCACCTGCTCGATTAAATAATCGGCAAGTTCTTGCACGCCTTCGTCTTTTTTGGCGGAAACGGGGAAGAAAACGGCGTTCTTCTGCAAACGCAAAATTCTATCTTCCGCTTTCTCTACGTCAAAGTCGAAAACGATTTTCGTATCCATCTTCGTAAAGACAAAGACATCGCCCTTGGTGAACATAAGCGGATATTTGAGCGGCTTATCATCGCCTTCAGGAATGGAAAGCAAAACCATCTTGAGGGTAGCGCCCGTATCGAATTCAGCGGGGCAAACGAGGTTGCCGATATTTTCTAGGATGACGAGGTCCAGACCATCTCCTCCGAGGCTTTCAAACCCTTCTTGGGTCATCTTGGCATCGAGGTGGCATTCTCCGGAAGTGTGAAGCTGGATGGTCTTGACGCCGGTTTTTGCCTCAATGGTTTCTGCGTCTACCGTCGCATCCATATCCGCTTCGATAACGCCGACACGGAGTTTTTCCTTTAATTTATTAATAAGGTTAACAAGAAGGGTGGTTTTTCCCGATCCCGGGCTCGACATCAAATTGATGAGGAAGACCCCCTTCTCCTTTAATTCTTTGCGGAGTTCTTCTGCCCTCCGATCATTGTTGGCCAAAACAGATTGTTTGACCCGAATCACGCGTACATCGCCCATGATTAATCTCCTTTTGTTCTTCTATATATTAGAAGGTTTTGCTCATAAAAGGTATGATTTGACATTTTTTCGAGGACATTTCTCAACAAAGAAGGTCTCTGCCCCGTACCAATAATTTTGTATAACTATTCCTATTTAAATAGTTGCGCTTAAAAATTGGTATAAATCCATCTCTGAAATTAATGGCGAAATTTTAAATTGCGGTTCAAATAATGTCTTCAAGCATAAAGCCGACTGAAATAATCCGTCATTTCTTCCGGGGTCAAGACGCAGCCTCCGCTCACCCAGTAACGGAGCAAAGAAACAAAGCTCTCCGTTAATTGGTGGGTTTGCATCTCCTCGGGGATACCCGGTTTATAGAAGGTATGGGATTTGACGCAGGCAGACATCAAGGGGAGAGAACGTTCTTTGAGATTCTCCAAGAAAATCGGAGCGCCAGACCGAGAAGATAAAATCGCCGAAATCAGACTCTTTTCATCATAGAAATGATAGAAGATATGGGTAATAAGATGACGGTAATCAAAATGAGAGGACCCCGAAAAATCGTGATCCGCTTCTTTTTGCTGAGAAGGGGAGAAGACATGGTCAAAAATCGTGGAACACACACCCACCAAAACGTCCTCCTTACTTTTAAAATGACTATAGAAGGTCGAGCGGGAAATATGGGCTGTTGTCAGCAAATCCGATACCGAAATATCCTGGTATTCTTTGTTACCAAGTTCGAGGCGCAACGCCTCATAAACCGCGTTTAGGGTCTTCTCTTCACGTTTATCCATGCCATTATTCTAAACAAGAGTTCGATATGTTTCAATTAAGCGAACATATTTCTTGTATTTGTTTTCTAATTACCGAACTATTTATCTATTTTTGTTCTGTTTCTTGGTTTCCTATGCTATGATACTCCGCATGGATACGTGGACGAACAACATCGCGCGAGAAAGGCGGAAGAGCCAAGGCAAAAAACTTTTGGTCCTCCTGATTACTTTATCGATTCTTGTTCTTCTCTTCTTTATTTCGCTAGGCATTGGGTCTTCCGGGGTCGGTTTCCTTTCTTCCTGGAAAGCCTTGTTTGGTAGCGGAGAAGCGGGAACGATCCGCATTGTGCGTGGAATTCGCCTTCCTCGAACCTTAGGGGCCATTGTTGTCGGGGCGGGTTTAGCGTTAAGCGGATTGCTCATGCAGGCATGCCTTCGAAATGGGCTCGCCTCTCCTTCCACATTGGGGGTTTCTAATGCGGCAAGTTTTGGAGCGAATATCGCGATTTTCATTGCTTTTGGCACCGGTCATAGCAGCCGTAATGATTTTCTTTACGCTTCCCAAAGCCCTTGGGTAACCAGTGCATTCGCCCTTGTTTTCTCCCTCTTATGTCTATTTCTAGTCATGGCCTTTTCCGCTTTTGCTCATTTCAAGCCAACGAGCGTTTTATTAATCGGGGTTTCCTTCTCTTCTTTGTTCCAGGCTTTGACGACTTTACTTCAATATTTTGCTGATGACGTTCAGCTTTCTAGCGTGACGAACTGGGCGTTTGGAGATTTAGAACGGCTCGACTTTGCTCAAAACGGAATCATTGGAGGAATTGCTCTTGCTTGTTTAATCATTGCTTTCTTCTTCTCTTATCCGCTTAATGCGATGCAAGGAGGAGAGGATTTGGCCAAGAGTTTAGGGGTAAAAACCTCCATCGTCCGTTTTATCCTTTTGTTTTTATCTTCTTTATTAACCGCGGTTTGCGTTTGTTTCTGCGGTATCATCGGTTTTATCGGCATCATGGCTCCCCACATTTTGAAGAGGTTTGTGGGCAACGATATGCGTTTGTTGCTGCCAGCGTCCTTTTTAGGCGGAGCGGGGTTGCTTTTAATTTGCGACATCCTCACCCGCTTGATTGGCAGGGGAACTTCTCTTCCCGTTGGGGCCATCACGGCCTTGGTTGGAGCTCCGTTTTTCCTGTTCTTACTCTTCTCAAAAAAGGAGAAAAACTTATGAGTTTAGAAGTAAGAAACCTTTCCTTCTTTTATGGGAAAAAGGCAATTCTTCAAAACATTTCTTTTTCGTTAGAGCCAGGAACCGTCAATGCTTTATTAGGCCAAAACGGGGCGGGGAAAAGCACCTTATTTTCTCTTCTTTCCGGTATTAAAAAACCAAAAGAGGGCGAAATCTTTTTAGAGGGGAGGGCGTTAAAGGAAATGTCTTCCAAAGAACGCGCCCAAAAAATAGCAACTCTTACCCAATCCTTTGCAGGGGGCGGATTAAGCGTTTTCGATTATTTGTTATTGGGACGTCTCCCTTATTTTTCATGGAATCCTTCACCGTTAGATAAAGAGGCCGTCGTCCAAATCCTATTTGAAATGGGGATTGCCAAATACCGAGACCGCAACGTCGATGAACTTAGCGGTGGGGAAAAACAGCGAGTAGGAATTGCTAGAGCCATGGTGGGGAAGCCCCACGTTCTTCTATTAGATGAGCCAACCGCTTCGCTGGATGTGAAGGCTCGGCTCGAATTCTTGCAAAAAGTTAGAGAAATTGCTGATTCTGGGACCTGCGTTCTTCTTTGCCTTCACGACATTAACGAAGCCTATTCCGTCGCGGATCGCTTCCTGTTCTTAAAGGAAACTCATCTTGCTTACGACGTTAGCAAAATCGATTTAAACGAAAAAATCCTCTCCGACATTTACGAGGTAGATGCCGCCTTTATTCAAAAAGAAGGCGGAGCGTATATTGAATTTCAAAATAAGAAAGGAATAAATTCATGAAAAAACCATCCATCTTGTTTCTTCTATCCGCGGCTTTATTAGCGTCCTGCGGAAACGGAGGTGCTAGTAACAGTTCAAAAAAGGAACCTTCTGGAGATTCCTCCGCTTCCATTGTCACGCCAGTCGAAGTGACCGACGGCATCGGAAGGAAGGTGAGCGTCGTCCCATCCGACATCAAAAAAATCATTTGTGTCGGGGCGGGCGCCCTTCGTTATTATTCCTATCTTGAAAGCGGAAAGGGACGCTTGGTGGGCATCGAAGATATCGATAACCCTTCTAAGCGTGGGGCTTCCGCCCCCTTTAGCGGCGTTGCTCGCCCCTATTTTGACGCGAATGTCAATGAATGGGGAGATTTGCCAACCTGTGGAGAAGGCGGACCAATGCACCAGAAGCCAGAGCTTGAAAAAATTGTTACCTGCGCCCCCGATTTGATCATCAGCGATTATGAAACTAACGAACAGGCAGAGCAGATGGAAAAGAAAAGCGGGGCCAAGGTCTTTACCGTCAAATACGGAAAGAAAGGGGTTTTTGACGATACTTTTGCCACGACGTTAACTAGCCTTGGCAAATTGCTTGGGAAAGAAGACCGAAGCCAGACGATTTTAAATTGCGTCAACGAAGCCAAAGAAGACATCGCCAAGCATGTGAAAAACGTGACTTCAAAACCAAAAGTCTATCTTGGCGGAGTCGGCAACTGGGGTCAAAAAGACTACCTGTCGACCAATCCAACCGATCCTTCTTTCGCTGTAGCAGGAGTCAGCAACGTTTTGGCGGACCAAGGCCTTGCCGTGGCGGGAGTCCAAAGCATTGAAAAAGAGAAATTCGCCGCCATCAGCGGCAATATTGATATCATGATTTTAGATGCTGCGGGCATGGCTAAAACCATTGGGCTATTCAAGGAAGACAAGACCATCTTTGATGGAGTGAAAGCCGTGGAAAATGGCGAAGTCTATCTTCAACTTCCCTATAACGCCTACTACCAAAACATCGAAATCCATCTCATCAATACCTATTTTGTCGCTTCTAGCGTCTATCCTTCCGCTTTCGTGGGCTTTGATATCGCTGCAAAAGCCGACGAGATTTTGGAAGTCTTCACCGGGAAGAAAATCTATGCCGAACTTGCTGCGATGAAAGGACAATATGGCGGATATCAAAAGATCGCTGACTTGCGTGCATTCTTGACGGAGAAAGTCCAATGAGTTCTTCCATGCAGGAATTTTTCGATACCCAAAGTTCTTCTTGGGACGAAAAAGAGAAGGCGACTGCCTCTTCTTTGCGCTTGCTCCTAAAAGACATTCCCATCCAAAACGGGGACAAGGTTCTTGACCTTGCCTGTGGGACGGGAATTCTTACCCCTTTCCTCTACGAGAAAACGGGTTGTGACGTTTTGGGGCTAGACTTGTCCCCCAAGATGATTGAAAAGGCGAAAGAGAAATATCAGGGTAATCCCCATCTTCATTTCGAATCTGGGGACTTCCTTCGCTTTGAAGGGGAAGGATTCGATTGGATTGTAGTTTTTAACGCTTATCCCCATTTCTTGGATGTCGATGCATTTGTCCAACGGGCTTATCGCGCTTTAAAGCCAAATGGACACTTGCTTATCCTTCATAATTTGTCCCGTTTTGAATTGACGGCCACCCATGCTGGACGCGCTCACCCCTATTCCCGTGACCTCGATTCCGCCTTGGAAGAGGGGAGAAAATGGGAACCAAACTTCAGAATTTTAGAAGCAAAAGAAGGCGAGCATCTCTTTCTTCTATTAGGCCAAAAAGCCTGAAAACGCATACACGTACCCCCTCAAATTGGACTCTCCCATTTGGAGAGTCTTTTTCTCAGGTATACATATGCGAAAGTAGAGTGACTTTGACTTTGCCCTTTCTAAAATGGTAGCGGTAAAAAGTATGGAACAAGTTCAAGAAGCCCAACGTTTTGACCCCAAGTGCTTCCAAGCACCGACCATGGTTCTTCTTTCTTGCTTCCTTGGTTTGGCGGCAGGGTTAAAGCTCCATGATATGTTAAAACCCGTTTTGTCTATCACGGATGGCGACGCATCTCGATATGAAGCCGACATGGACGCGATTATGGCCAAATACCAAAAGGTCAAAAAGTCCGGCGGCGATTTTTTTACGAAAATGGAGCCCTATGAAATCGTTAACGCCGCCTATAGAATTTACGCTCAGAAAGAAGCTTCTTATTCCGTCTCTGTTGGTTCTTCTAACGCGATGGGCCTTGTCGATCAACGGATCGAATCCACCCAAATGCGCGATGGGGACCGTTATTTTGAAGAATCCAATTCCTCCTCTACTTACGTTAAGCTGTATAACCGGATGTACCAGGAAGGGGATCAAACCACCAAGTACTGGGGGTCCACGCCGAACTACGCTTCCGACAAACCCGTAAAGGTGGATAACAAAACCTACAAAGAAGAAATGGGCCGAAACGTAAGCGATGGGCTCGTTTATATCGTTTCCGATTTAACCGAAAGCAAAGAAGATCTTTCTGGGGAAGGATTGACTAAGGTCCAGAAAAATAAAGACGGGACCTACACGATTGACATGGAAGTCGACCCCTTGACCTCGACCCTTCGGTACGTCCGACAAATGAAGACGATTTCCAACCTCAAGGCGCCGCCCAACTTCTCTTACGTCCATTTGCGGTGGAACTTCACTTCCGACTTAACGTTGCGGTGGTTCCAAAACAAAGAAAAATATCAAGCCACCTTGTCTAGCGGAATCGGGAGCCCTTGTGCAGGAACCATGACTACCGTCTACTTCTCCTCCCTTCCTCAAGGGGGCATACCAGAACCAAGCGGATCCTTGCCAGAATATCCGAAAACGGAGGCAGCGCTTCTTAGTCAAATCGAAAAATAAAATTCAATCAGGGGAATCCAATCATGAAAAAGAACAACAACAAAAAACAAAGTCATAAACAGACCTTATTATGGGGCTTAACTTGCTTAACGACCTTTGGCGTCACGGCCGCGGGCGTTTTCTTCTTATTGCCGCAGCAAACGATCACCAATCACCTTTCGAGCTCTAATGGCGAGGGAGACCAAAAGGTCACGCCGTCGGAAAAATTCGTCAACAACATCCTCGAATCCGCTACCAGTGGCTTAGGCTTATCCATCAACACCTTGGATTTATCCATTCCTGGTGCGGTGAAAAGTTCGCTCCCACAAGAAGATGGCAGCGTCACGAACACCTATTACGACAATCACATTTCCACGATCCCAGGAAAACCGGCGGGAATCAAGCTCGCATTGAATTCGCTTTCTCTTTCCGGAATTAACCTTTCCGCGGAATTGCCCCTAGCCTACAACGGATTGCAACGCCAGTTGAATCTTGGCTTGCTTGGAGATGGAGAAACGGAGAAAAACCTCTATTTCAACATCGCAGATATCGATGGAAATGAACATGATTGGGATGCCGGGTATCAGGTTTCCGTTTTGCGGGAAGTCGATACTTCTACTACGGATCCAATTACTGGTGGCAACCCCTCTTACGAATACGGGCGTTTAGATTTTGTCCTCCACGACATCATCGAAATCTTGACCAAGGGCGGAATCAATATCGATACCTATGGTAAGATTGGCGGAAACGATACCAGTGATTCGACCGGCGATTCTTCTTCCAGTGGCTTCGACACCGATGCCATGATGGATGCCTTGAGTCAAATGAAAGAAGGCAAGGACGCTTCAGGAAAACCCTATTTCACCTTGGATTTGCCTTTAGGGAACGTGACCTATTCCATTGGATTTGGTAGCGATGAGAATTATTCCTTAACCCATATTGATATGCCGGCAGTCCAAAACGGAAAGCAAGGACGTCAGCTACTTTTGGAAGGCAAAGATTGGACCATCCAGCTTTCCGCCGACGTCACGACCAAAGCCAGCGTTGGCGAATTCGATTGGACGGTTCCAGCAGCTTGGAAAGCCTATCCAAGATTAGATGACTCCCTGGAACTTTATCGCCGCATTGCTTCTTACGTCGCCACTCCTAAATTCGGCGTCAGTTTAGACGTTGATATGGAGCACCACGTCAAAGGAGAGGCGGGAACGTATACCACTTTTGGCAAAAAGGAAGTCCACGAAAAAGCGAATTTGCACGTGGGTGGCAACGTCGATTTGTCTTGGAAATTAACCGATGGTGCGATTAAAGGCGCAAATTTCAACCGCGCGGACGCTGCTCTTTCCTTCACCCATTTTGATGCAAACGGCACGAAAAAAGGCAGCCAAACCTTAAGCGCTCTTATCCAGAATACCGATTCTGATAATAGCGGAGCTTATTTGAATTTTGGAGATGCTTTAAAGGCGCGCACCACCAAGACCACCTTGGATGAGCTCATGGGCAAATTCAAGAGTGAAACCACGGCGGACCCCGCCAACCCAGAAGGCAGCGTTGAAGAGAAAAAGACCGACGAGCAACTGAACCAAGTGATTTCGACGCTCGACAAGGTTTTGAAAGTCCTCCAAGGGGAATCCGATTATCAAAAGCCAGCTTTGCTCACCAATTTAGAGCAAAAGCATTACGAAGATATCGTCGACATGATTGATAACGTCACGATTGCGGATAACCTCATTTCCTTGGAACTCAATTTGAAGCCCCTCGGATTTAACGAAGCCAAAATCGTTCTGACTTTACGCGGAGACAGCGCTTCTAGTCTCGCTAAAATCGAAATCAAGAATCTCGTTTTGCAGACGCTGACGCTAAACGTCGTCTTAGAAACTCCCGAATTCCAAGAACCCCTCATCAGCGAGGACATGCTTTCCTGGGGCGAGTTGACTCATCTTCCGACCGTCGTCGACCAAATCAAGCCGATGATTGAAGACAAAAAAATTGGCATCGAATTGCAGGGCAACATCAATTATCTTGGCACTCAAGACGTCTATAAAGACGCGAATAAAACCCAAGGACTCGATTTAAATGGCCGTGTCGCGTTGGATTTTAGTGGCGGCAAGGGAAACGTAGAGGGAGAGGAAACGGTCAATCCTGCCAAAATCAAAGGGACTGTGGCGTTAAATCTCACCGAACGTGGGGCTTCTTACTATCAAGACCATCACCTAGCAATCGATATAGACAACCAGGGCGAAGCCTTGTTCAGCAATGATAACGTCGCCTATTTCCATTACGACTCCAAAAACGATCCTTCCGTCATGACGGACGAAACGAAAGTAGCCGCGGAAAACCGGAAAGACCCGACTTCTTCTACCGGCATCAATGGCCAAATCGGAACCAATGGCCTCGATGGTGTCATCGATACGGTCAAAGATTTGGTTTCCAATTCCGATGATCGCTTCGCCCGCATCAGCCGTCTTTTCTCTAGCGGCGCGGAAGCGAGCTTGATGAGCGATATTTCTAGTGGCAATTACTTTGCCATCGCTGATTATTCGTTCTTAAATTCTTCTTCTTTCGCCTCAAATAAAGCTCAATTTGACTTAAACGGCAGCGCCTTCGGGATGGATGGTTCCATCACCTTGTCCTTGAATTTCAATGACGACAAGACGCTGAAAAACCTCCAAGTCGAAACTCTAAGCGGAGAAGAAGGCAAGCAAACTAGCGTCGATCTCCGTATCGCTTTGGCGGATTTAGCCCAAGATGAAACCTTTGCTTCCTTAGGTGAAGAAAAGAAGAACTATGACGACTATTCTGGATTATATTCTCTTATCGATTATGCGGCTGAAACTACCGTCCTCGGATTAAAAGAAGGGGAGGGTGTATCGACTTACGACCTCCAAGGAACCGTTGGACTTCAACTTGGCGATTACGAAACCAAACTTGTTCAAGCCAATATGGCGATGTCGGTAGAAGGCGCGCGCATCAAGATGGCGGGATCGTTGAATGACATCCCCGTCATCCGCGGTTTGAATGCTCCGGATAATGACCTCTACTTCCGTCCGCTTGAACTTGGCGGATCGCGCGATGCATCCTTCTATTATTATTCGGATGGACGCGAAGACGCAGAAGGCAACTTAACCACCGAGATGCTATTAACCCGCGATTCGGACTACGGCAAACTCGCTAACGTCCGCGACTCGGTGAAACTAAACAAGGAAGGGGCCTTTAAAGAGGATGCGTTGAACTACGTCCTCCAATACGTTCTCGGTGTTAATGAATCCTATTTTGAAAATAATAGCGAAGGAACTTCTTCTTCCGGACTTGCAGACGCCCTCCACTTCGAAGACCTTTACAAAGGATTTTCCAAGAGTGTTTCTTCCGACGGGAATAACGTCACCTATACCCTCAAATTGAACCTCAATGGTTTATTGGGTGTTAATATCCTTGATGACATCAGCCTCGTCATTGGCGGCGGAACCTTCCTCGCCCAAGACGGCCAAACCAAAGTCCACGCGTTGAATTCGTTGCATGTGGATTGCGGGGTGAGCTTCCATGCGGAAAATACCGGCAATCGTCTCTCCTTGGCCAAGGCTAGCGTCGATTTGGTCCTTGCCAACCTTGATAACGGTGTCTATTCCAATGGCTGGGACTCCGTTAGCGAGGCCTATTCCACGAACTTCCTCTCCTTTAGCGGAGACGAATACCAGGCCGTTGGCATCTATGCAGAGCCTACCGACAAGGAAGGCGGAAAAGCGTGGAGACATGGCGTAGACGAGGCCAACAAAGGGCACCGGAACTACTACCTTTCCAAATAACGTTTATCCTACTTCTATAGGGCGGCCAAAAGCCGTCCTTTTTTGTCGCTTCATTCTCACGAATTCTTAATCCATTCCTATGGATGTGGCATGTACAATGCTTCGGTCAAGGGGAATAGGTGAAATATAAAACCGTTGCATTAGCTTACGAACCACGAACGGAAAAGATGGCGATTCAAATTCAAAACACCATCAACGAGTTTTCCGGAAAGGGCTGGAAGATCGCCTCTTGCTCCATCACTCCCTGCGCCCACGCGATACTTATTTTGAAAAAATCGCCAATAAATAAGTCCTTATCTGCTCAAAAAATGTTCCTCCATTTTGACGAAAGGGGCGAGGAAACGTACAATTGATGCATGGAAAATCTCGCCGCGACGATTGGAAAGAACATTTCTTCCCTCCGAAAAGCCAAGGGTTTAACGCAATTAGAACTCGCTTCCGAAATTCATTATAGTGATAAATCCATTTCCAAATGGGAACTGGGATATACGTGCCCTAGCATTGATATTTTGATGGACTTCGCCTCTTATTTTGGGGTGAGCGTTGATTATTTGACCCAAGAGCACGAGCCCGAAAGCGCGGAGAAAGTCATTCACGCGGACGAAAAGAAAGACCCCCAGGCCATCAATAAAGCCTTAATCATTGCAATGACTGCCATGTTTGTTGTTCTCGTGGCTGTCTCCGTTTTCTTAAGCGAATATTATTTCCGGAACATGCGTTCCTTAGAATTATTCGCCGTATTCCTTTGGATGATTCCTATTTCCTTATTTCTCATTGCGATCGAAACCCGCCGCTTCTATCACAATAAAGTGGCTACCTTCGTCGTAGTCAGTTGCTTCTTATGGAGTCTTCTTCTTTGCTTCTGTTTCCATTTCGCCTTCTTCAGCCCCCAAACGGAGCAGTTATGGTTCATTTTGATTGTTGGAGCGCCACTCCAAGTCATCCTTGCCCTGCTCTTCTCCTGGCGGAAAAAGCCAAAAGCTGAAACGGCATCCCCCAAGGAAGTCTCGAAAGATGTTCCTATGGAAAACCCGGAAAAATAGCCGATAACATCGAGACTCTCTAATTTGGAGAGTCTTTTTCTTTCCCCTTTCTTTTGGAAATAGAGTGATGTTGAAACTCTTATGCATATAATGCATATTGGTCTTTTATAGACCGTATTTATCAAGAAATGAAGCCATTCCAAAAAACTTTTTTAACCAGTTCTCTTGGCTTAGCCATGCTTCTTTCTTGCTCTCCTTTTACTAGCGTCAAAGGCGGATTGCCTTTTGAGGGAGAAAATGGCAGGGATTCCAATTCCTTGCAGGTTGAGGTCCGAGACCGTTTCCTCTCTAGTTTTACTTCTTCTCTTCACGACGGGATAAGCTTGTCCGCGAAAAAAGGAAGTACCTTCACCCTGGACAAAGTAGCAGGAGATTCTGCTAACGTGATTGATTTTTCCGGTGTTTCTTTGGATTTAGCCTTAGACGCCCCATCTCTTCATCATCTGAAACTGGCGATGAACGCCCCCGTTAGCTACAACGGCAAAAAGGTGAATTTAGGGTTATTCTTAGCCTCTGATTTATTCCTTTTGGATTTGGATTTAAGCCGAAGCGAAAGTGAAAATAGTCGTCTTCGTTACCAAATGGACCTCAAGGAAACTATTTTTGATGGAAGCAACGGAAACGATGTTCGTTATGATTCCGAATTGAATGGATATGCCTGCTATCAATATGGCGATTTGTCCTGGATTATCGAAGAATTGATCGATCTCCTTAAAGGTTCGGATTCGGAAGGATCTTCTGGTTCCTCCTCTTCCTTTAGCATCGATTGGTCCGTGGTTTTCGATTCATTAAACCACGTACAAGAAACTTCTATCGACGGCCTCCCCTATTTCACTTGGAACCTCCAATTAACCGAAGGGGGTGCTCTTTATCCCATTGGGTTACGTTCTTCTTCGTCTTATTCCTTTTCCGGGATTGATTTGCCGGCGAAAAATAGCGGAATCTCTTCCCTAACTTTTGGTACGGACAATTTGATGCACCTCTCTGCATCTTTCGCACTAGAAAGCAAAACGGAAAACAAAAATTGGACGATTCCCGAAGACGTCAATTCTTACCAAAAACTAAGTGATTCCACCGCCCTGTTCAAGAAAATGGGCCATCTCATCAAGGACCGCAAATTTGGAGTGGATGGCAATTTGGTATTAGGCCACGATGAAGACGAAATCCCCTCCACCTCCACTTCCTTTGGCCATGATGCGGTTCACGAAACCTTGGAACTAGGGTTATCCGCCGATTTGGAATTTAACGGCTCAGTTTTGCAAGAAGTTGGCGCAAACATTAGCCTTGCCACCACAAAAGAGGAAACCAAGCGGGAAAATCGCATTGGTCTCCACCTTTATGGCAACGAAGGAGCCAATGCGAATTCCGTCTTTTTCGATTTAAACGACGCTTTGAAAGTCAAAACGACAAAGCCAGTTTTGGATGCTCTTGTTTCCAACATCAATGACGCTTTCAAAGGCAATGGCGAATCCAGCGAGGACGGGGGGTTATTGTCTGGGCTCCTTCAAACTATGGGAGCCATTGGAGAAGCGGTAGATGCATTCAAGGCTGGGGCGTTAAATCAAGGCCTTCAGGCGGGACGTTATGACTTTATCCTCGATGCGATTTCTCACCTAGAAACGGAAGCAAATCAAGTACGGATCGGCCTGGATTTCAGCAAGCTCGGTTTTGCATCGGGCTCGGCGGATATCCTTTTGAGCTCAGGGGAGTCCGTTGCCGAAATTACTTTATCTAGCTTGGCCCTTGGGCCCTTCTCCATCGAATCAGGCTCTTTGAAAGTCCGCGATTTTGCCATGACGGAAATCCAAAATCCCGAATCGTATGATTTATGGGACCACCTGCCCTCCATTTCGGACCAAATCGGCCAAATTGCCAGGACAAAGAAAGCCACCTTCTCCTTATCCGGCTATTTGTTGAAGCTTGGAACTACTGCTGTAGCCGACCATTCAGTCTATAACCGTCCCGAAGAAGGATTTGTCTTCTCCGGTTCTTTTGCTTTTGACTTGGAGCAAAAACGCGGAGCGGGCAAGGCTACTTTCATTGACCGTCAGGCCAAATACATCAACGACCATAACATTGATATTGAAGTAACAGGTCCTAGCAGCATAGACGCGGCGACGAATCTCGATATCAACAAAATGATCTTCCGTTACGACTCCAAGAACGCAAACAGCCAAAAAGACGAAAACCGCAAGGATCCCGACAGCAAAAACGGAATGCAAGGCTATTTCACCATTCATTCCCTTAACGACATTCTCTCGTTGGCGATAAACTTCCTCCAAAGCGATGACCCTCGTTTCGAACGCTTAATGAATGCCTTCTCTAACGCCTCCACCGAATCCTTGCTCGGTAAGATTGGCAATGGGCTTTATTTCGACGCGTTAACCAACCCCTTGTTGGAATCTTGCGTCTCTTCTGCCAACCAAATGGTTTTGACCTTCCCCACCTCCTTATTCGGAACTCATACCCCCTTGGTATTAACTTTGGGCTTCGGGGATAAAATCGCCGACCAAGAAGGGGCTGGTCCACTTACGTCTTTACGGATCCAAACCCAAATGGGGGAAGAAGGTTCCTTGAAGGAGATGGATATTACCATCGGCATCACTTCCCTTGACGCCTCCGAAGAGGACCTCCACCACTTCTCTACTACTGAAGGATTCGTCAACTATTCTTCCATCTCTAGCCTTGCCGGTTACATCATCGACACCGCTTCGCTAGGAATCACTCCGAATAACAAAGTCACCACCTATCACCTTACCCTCTCCGCTTCGGCGAAAATCATCGGGATTGGAGTTACATTGAGTGGGGACGTCTACGCGCGAGTCGACGGGGCAAGCGTCATGCTTTATATCAAAACTCATATTGACAAATTCGCCGGAGTCACCAACGCAGAAACCTACGCAGAATGCTATTACCATGGATCGGGAAATGACCCGGAAGGCAGCGTACTGGTCCGTCGTGCCACCAAAGAAGGCGGAATCTTGGGTATCGGAGCCAAATGGAAGCAGGACCAAAAGAAAGTCAAAGGAAAAGACTTTGGGTCCAATATGCTTCTTTGGATTATGTCTTACATGCTCAATATGTCGGATTCGATCGTGGGCAGCATCGAAAATTCCGATACTTCCGGCGCGGCCATTCACCCCGAAGACGTATTGCTTTCTTATTCTGGACCCAGCGAAGCCACGCCTACCGATACGCCCACATTCTCTTTGGGGATCGATTTGGGCAAAATCGCCCAGTCGAAAGTTGACATGAAAATCAACGCGGATATCGTTGGCGACTATGTCGACATCGACTCCAAGCGCATGAAAACCCTCTCCACGGCCTCTGGAAAGCTTGCGATCAAAGTCTTGATTACTTTAAACGTGAATTTCTCTTTGACCTTAGAAAACGTCCAAAATCACGTTTATCGCCTTTGCTGGGATGATTCCTCCACTTATCGTAATGGCAGCAGCGACGTTTCGGGAAGCGTCTCTTCTATCTATGAATCCATGCTAGGCAAAGAAGGGGAGTCCGAATTCCTCTATTCGGATAATTTCAATTCGATTGCCGCTTGGTCGGTAAGGCCGTAATTCTCTCTTGTCTTTTTGTATTTTCTTCGGTGTGCCAAGGATGAAATTCCCCCTTAACTAGCCTAGAATACTTCCGAAAGGAGTTTGTTTTATGGACCAACAACAAACACAGTGGGACTTAAGCGTCTTCTATCCCAACGAAGAAGCGTTTTTATCCGACATCGAAAAATTAAAAAGCTTCGTTCCCGAAGTGAAGAAATTCCAAGGGAAAATCGCATCGGAAGAGGGACTAGCAGGCTATCTAACTTTAGATAAGAAATTCACCCTCACCTACATCAACCTCGCCTTCTTCGCCTCAATGCGAGCGGATCGCGATCGGAGAAACGTCGAAAATACAAGCGACGAAAGCAAAGTCGAACTCGCCGTCCAGTCCTATATCGCCGAAGCCTCCTATTTTGAACCGGAATTGCTTGCTTATGGGCAAGATAACGTCAATGCCTTCTTTGCAAAGCACCCTGAATTCAGTGAATATTCCTTCTCCTTTGAGAAATTGTTCCGCGGACAAAAACATGTCTTGGATGCTGAGAAGGAAAAATTACTTTCCTCCTACGCCCCGCTTCACGGGGAGGGCGGAAATCTCTATTCCCTTCTAACCATCGCCGACTATAAGCCCAAGGAAGTGACCTTGTCGGACGGAAGCAAGAAGGAAATCAACCTTTCGAACTGGACGAGCTTAATCGCCGAAACCAAAAAGCCCGAAGACCGTCAAGCCATCTTCGAATGCCTCTATTCTTGGTATGATGAGCATAAAAACACCTATGGCGAAATCTACAATTCCGTCCTTCAGGATCAACTCGCCATCCAAAAAAGCCGCGGCTATGAATCAATTCTAGAAGAGCATCTTTTCAACAACGCGATTCCCACTTCCGTTTTCCATAGCTTAATCGACGTTGCCTCCAGCGAAAAAGGCAGCGCTCCATTAAAGAAATATTATGAACTCCGCAGAAAATATCTCGGGCTTGAAAAGCACCGCTCCTACGACCGCTTCCTTCAACTTGCCAAATCCAACAAAAAATACACCTACGAGGAAGCCAAAGATCTTTTCTTTGCTTCCTTAAAGGATTTCCCAGAGGATTTCCAAAACAAGGCCAAGGAGGTTTTGCGTCCTGGATACGTTGATGTCTATCCTTCTTTAGGCAAACGGACGGGGGCTTATTCTAATGGCGGATACGACCACCACCCCTTCATCCTTTTGAATTTCCAAGGCGAACTCGATGACGTTTTCACCCTTGCTCACGAATCTGGCCACTCCATGCATACGCTTTATAGCGAAGAATCGCAGCCGACCTTAAAGCAGGATTACACGATTTTCGTCGCCGAAATCGCCTCGACCTTCAACGAGCATAACCTCCTTGATTACCTTCTCGCTTCCGGCACGTTATCTCACGAAGACCGCATCGCCTTGCTCCAAAAAGCCATCGATGAAATCTGCTCCACCTTCTACCGTCAAACCTTATTTGGCCATTATGAATACGAAGCCAGCTTGTTAGCAGAAAAAGGCGAACCGATCAATTATCAGGTCCTCTCCTCCATCATGACGCGCCTGTATAAGCAATATTACGGCATCGACATTGAGGAAGAAAAGCTCAAACCCTTGGTCTGGGCTTATATCCCCCACCTCTTCTACACCCCCTTCTATGTTTATCAATACGCGACGAGCTTCACCTCTTCCATGTTGATTTACGAAAAAGTCAAAGCCAAGGAGCCGGAAGCCTTCACTTCTTACGTGAATTTGCTCCGCAGCGGCGGCAGCGACTTCCCGATCGAACAAGTCAAAAAAGCGGGCGTCGATTTGACTTCGAAAGAACCCTTCGAAGCCGTCGTGTCGCGCATGAGCGAACTCGTCGACCTCCTCGAGAAGGAATTGGAAGCCAAATAAGCGGCAAATGAACCCTGAGAAGGACAAAATCCTTCCCAGGGCCATTGACGCCGCGCTTCTCTGCCCTATACTACATAGTGTACTTAGGTGTGCTTCGGCACACTTTTTTCGTTCACTTTCGCTTCGAGCGGAGGTCCTTGAGGAGAAGCAACAATAAATCGAGAAGCGCCAAAACGGCGATGGCCTTGTCGAGCATGGCTTCGAATCCTTTCCGGGGGTCGCGCGACGTTTTTGGGATGATGCTCCATGAAGAGTTCCTCCCACACCTTACTTAGAACGATTTTTTGGGAAATTTTGTCGAAAAAAATTTTCGTAAATTTAAATAAGTTCGTAACCGTCGAAAGAAAACGGACAAAAATTTACAATTCTAAAAGCACGTTTTTGTGCTTAACCCACTTCGAAGGAAAAGGTGAAACAGCACTAGTGGCAAGAGAGCGATGAACAGATTATGAACAGATTATGAACAGATTATTTCAGCCTTTTATCGCACTTTTTTTAATTTGTTCATCAATTTGTTCATCAATTTGTTCACGTTCAAAGGCTAAACACGACAATTAGGATAATTCCGCCAGTTAATAGGCCTAAGCCCAGTAAAGACTTCCACGAAAAGCGCTCTTTTAGGACCGTTGCAGAGAATAGCATTGTCAGCAGAATGGAGAGTTTCCCTATCGCATTCACCGCGACAGGATTTACCCCTTCCATATTCAACGCGTAATATTCTCCAAGCCACGCAACCCCCGTGGCTAAGCCTGATAGAGTCAAAAAGACCCAACTTTTAGGGGAGACGGCTTTCAATCCTTTGGTCTGTTTTCTTGCCAAGGCAATCGCACCTGAGAAAATCAAAACGACTACCGTCCTTAAAAACGTCCCTAAATCCGATGACATTCCTTGCAAACCGATCTTCACGAACAAAGAGACGAGGCTAGCAAATACCGCGGACCCCACCGCATAAAAAATCCACTTTTTCGATACACGTCCCTCTTCTTTTTTCGGCCACGCCATAAGAAGGGTGCCTCCTAGCATCAAAGCCATCGAGGCAAATAACATTCCTATTACCAAGGGATCCCCGCCTTTAGTTACATCGTTAAAGAAGAAAATAAGGAACAGAATGCTCGTAAGTAAGAAGCTTGATTTATCAATCGGAGCAACGCGATTAACACTAGAAAGCTGCAAAGCACGGTAATAGCAAAGCCAAGAGCACCCCGTGCATAGACCGGACAAGACCAAAAAAATCCAATTGCTTGGAGTAAGGTTAGGGACTTGGTTCCAACTCCCCGTAATAAAACAAAGCCCGGCGGCACAAACTAATACGATGCCGGTACGGAAAAAGGTTGCAAAATCCGATGGAACATCCTTGATTCCGATTTTAGCAAAGACGGTGGTTAACGAAGTTGCAAGCGCAGCGATTAACGCCAATATAAGCCAAAGCATCTTTCCCTTCTTTCCTTACCCTACAACAATAATCCTCTCCTTCCCTGTTGGGAAGGATTTTTCATCGTTATATCGATAATGAAATACCGCATGGGTCCTTGCAGTGCTATATTTTTATCGACCCTAATAGAAAGGAATTCTCAATGGATCAAAAATTAGAACCGTTGTTTACGCCTTGGAAAATCGGACAATGCGAAATCAAAAACCGTTTTGTCATGACCTCCATGGGCGGAACCTCCCTCTTCGGATGGATGGAAATCAATCATTTCGATAAGGAAGCCGCGAAATTTTTGCTCGATAAAGCAGAAAATGAAGTGGGTTTAATCTTACCGGGCATCCAGCCCGTCTACAACCCAATGCTTGGGCAATGGCTGTATCGGAAAAAGGGGATGTATAAAAAGGTAAAGGGCTTAATGGATGAAATCCACGCCCACGGAGCCAAGATGTTCGTGCAATTAACCGCTGGATTCGGCCGTTCCTTCACGATTTCCCCCGCCATGGAAAAGCTCTATACCAACCGCTTCCTCCGCGCGCTCAGCAAGCCGATCATGAATTTCGACAAGATCTGCGCTTCTTCTTCCCCCTCCCCCAATCGATGGAGCGACAAAGTCCCAAGCCGCGAAATGACCATCAAGGAAATTCATCATTTCGTAGAAGCTTTCGCCAAAACGGCAAAATTACTAAAAGACGCTGGGGTGGACGGAGTAGAGATTCACGCAGTCCACGAAGGCTATCTGTTGGATCAGTTCACGTTGCGTTACGTCAATAAGCGCACGGACGAATATGGCGGATCCTTCGAAAACCGCTATCGCTTCCCCGTGGAAATCGTGAAGGCGATCAAGGCCACTTGCGGCAAGGATTTCCCTGTATCGCTACGCTATTCCGTCGTTTCCAAAACCAAAGGATTCAATTCCGGTGCTTTGCCGGGAGAAAAATTCGTGGAAGCTGGACGCGACATGGAAGAAAGCGAAAAGGCCGCGAAATACCTTCAAGACGCCGGTTACGATATGCTGAACTGCGATAACGGAACTTACGATGCCTGGTACTGGGCGCATCCGCCGATTTACATGCAGGAAAATTGCAACTTGGAAGACGTGGAGCACATCAAAAACTTTGTCTCCATCCCTGTAGTTTGCGCAGGAAGAATGGATCCCCGCGTGGCAGCAGAAGCCATCCAAGAAGGCAAACTCGACGCGATTGGGTTAGCTCGTCCATTCCTAGCGGACGGAGCCTTTGTCCGCAAATTGAAAGAGGGCAAAGAAGAAGAAATCCGTCCTTGCATCTGCTGCCATAACGGCTGCTTCAATATGGCCCATTACAAGGGAACCTCAAACGATCAAACCTTAAGCGATTCCCTCCATATGGCTCGTTGCGCGGTCAATGCCGAAACGATGCAAACTAATGTCCACCACATCGAAAAAACCAAACACCCGAAGAAAGTGGCCATCGTTGGTGGCGGAATCGGCGGCATGGAAGCCGCCAGAGTCTTAGCCCTCCGTGGGCATCATCCTGTCATTTACGAAAAATCTGGTGAATTGGGTGGTGTCTTCATCCCTGCTTCTAACGCTTCTTTCAAAGGCAAACTGCGCGATTTATTAGCCTGGTATCGCCTGCAAATGAAAGAACTCGGCGTCGAGATTCATTTCAATTCCGAAATCAAGGACGTCTCGTCTTTAAAGGAAGACCAAGTCATCGTTGCGACGGGTTCTAAACCCCGTAAATTGCCGATCCCAGGATTTGATAAAGCCTTGGAAGCCTGCGATTTCCTTCGCGGGGAAAAGGTTGGGGATCGCGTCGCCGTGATTGGTGGCGGATTAACCGGATGCGAAGTCGCTTATGAACTCGCATTGGATGGCAAGAAGCCCTTCATCGTGGAAATGCAGGATGACCTCATCAAGCAACGCGGCATCTGCATGGCCAATAGCCAATATCTCCGCGACTACTTTGCCTTACATCAAATTCCCGTCTATCTGGAGACCAAGCTTTCTTCCATCGAAGACGGCTTCGTCACCATCAAAGACAAAGCCGGAAACGTCACGAAATTGCCCTGTGATTCCGTCATCGTTTCTACGGGTTACATTCCCACCCCCTTGGCCAAAGAATCGGGTAAGGTCCACTTGGTGGGCGATTGTTTAAGCATTGGCAACCTCCGTTCCGTCATTTGGCGGGCTTATGAAGTCGCGATGAAAATCTAAAGAAGGAAAGGAAAAATGTACGAACCAAAAATGAAATTGACCGACGAGGAAAAAGATATCCTCGCGGGCAAAAAAGGCGAAACCTACGCCAAAATGATGGAGGTCCTGGTCCGATATGGCGATGCTTTTGGCGCCACGCATCTCGCACCCCTCACCTACAAGAAAGCTCATTTCGTCACGAGTTTTGGGCTTTCCTTACTCAAACCGGTTTACCCCTTGATGGATGAACTCATCCAAGCTGGATGTAAAGTGCAAGAGGGGTTCACGATGGATCCCCGTCCCTTGGACTACAAAAACGTCTCTTGCTCGCCGATTGAAAAATTGGTTTCCAGCGTTTTCATGTACAGCAAGCAAAAGGATTATGAGAAGCAACTCGAGGCAATCGGCCTCTCCGACCCCAGCGGATTCACCTGCACCTGCTATCTAGAACAAGTCGGCAATACTCCAAAAGAAGGCGACATCATCTCCTGGAGCGAGTCGAGCGCCGTCGTGTTTGCTAACTCCGTTTTAGGAGCTCGGTGCAACCGCAATTCGGGAATCCTCGATATGTTTGGATCCATCCTCGAACGCACCCCTGCGTTTGGCTTCATCACCGACGAAGGAAGAAAGGCGACCTGGAGGATCATCGTGAAAACGACCAAAAAACCAGAAGCCCAGATTTTAGGATCGGCCATCGGAATGAAAGTGATGGCGGAAGTCCCTTATGTGGAGGGATTGGACCGCTTCTTGGACCCACTTCCTAGCGAAGATACGATTTCCTATTTGAAGGATTTTGGGGCCGCTACCGCTTCTAACGGAGCCGTTGGACTCTATCATATCGAAGGCATCACCCCGGAAGCCAAGCGTCTTGGCAAAACCTTATTGAAGGAAAACGTCCAAGAATACGTGATCGACGACGCCGAACTCGAACGGGTTTATGCTTCCTACCCCATGATGTGGAAGAAGCCAAGCTGCAAGCCCCATAAGTGCTTCATCGGCTGCCCGCACCTCACGTTCAAACAACTCTGCGATTGGACGGATGCCTTGGTGGAAGGTTTAGCCAAAAGCGGCAAGAAAAAATTGGTCGTGGATACGGTCCTCACTACTTCTCCCGCGGTCATCAAAGCCTTCAAGGAGACAGATCGTTATGAAAAACTTCTTTCTACGGGGGCTCACCTTAGCTACATCTGCCCGCTTATGTATGCGGATAACCCCATCAGCGGAGCCAAACCCCTCATGACGAACTCCAACAAGCTTAGAACCTATACCAAATCACGTTATTTCAAGGATGAGGACGTTTTAGCCATCATCACCGGACAAAAGGAGGTTGCCTAAATGAAAACGTTCCATGGACGCGTTCTTGCAGCGGGAACCTATCACGGGGAGGCCGTGGTGACCCATACGGGATTCAATACCCTCGCTTCCTGCCAAACGAGTGCGCTTTTAGCTACCAGCAAAAAGATCATCGTCAGCGATCAAAATAACAAAGAACTCTATAAAAAGAACATCACGGGCAAAGCGCTTTGCTTGCCGGAAACGATTGGTTCGACTACAGGCGGCATGGTCATTCAAACCGTAGCCGTCCGTAATCTTGCTCCAAAAGCATGGTTATTCTCTCACCATATCGACCCGTTAGCCGCAAGCGGCATCATTTTAAGCAATGTTTGGAATGATTGCGGGCTTATCGCAATCGACGAACTCGGCGACGAATTCCTCAAAGCGGTGAAAACCGGCGATACCGTATCGATCCAAGAAGACGGAACCGTCATCGTCGAATAACTGACAAAAAAGCGTAGCGGCAAAGGGGAACGCCTAATGCCCTACGCTTTTTCTATACCCGCAAATTCAGGAAAACGGAGGAGAAATCTTCCTGCAAAAAAAGACGGCCGAAGCCGCCTTTGAATTGCAATCCGTGCTTTATTTCTTTTCTTCTTCCGAAGAAGCAACGTTCTCCTTGGGAGCATTTTTCTTCAGATATTCGAAATAGGCTTGGTCTTCCTTGGCCTTTCGTTGACCGATTTGATCGTTTTCGCAATCAGAAACAGCGCGAGAGCGAATTTGTCGAATCAAGGAATATTGGTCGTTTTTAGCAAGGAACGCAATTTCTTTTTCGCGGATGGATGCTTCCGCCATTTGAATCTCGAGGATGGCGGTTCTCCATTGCCCTTCCTCCATTTTGGCATTGGGGTCGCTTGGAAAATCGCGATAAAGCAAAATCAACAGCTTCTCAAATTCCTGTTTTTTGTAATAACGGTAGAAGTCTTTTTTGATCTGTTCTTTTTTAAGAGGGGAATTTCCTTCGTCCGCTTCTTTCACACGGGCTTTTCTTAGCGCGTAGATTTGACGGTACTTGAAGGGGTAAGTCGAGTTATAGCAGCAGGCCAAAATCGAAGTGATTAAAAGGAGAGCGCAATAAGCGACGCGGATCCATAGATAGATTTGCTTCACGATGGCATCGATTCCTTCATAAGGGATATAAGTGAGCAAGCGAGGAAAGGTTTCAACGAACACGCAGCAAGCATAAACCGTGCTTAAAATGCCAGCGGGGATACTAAAAAACAAATAGAACGCCCGATGGTTAGCCATATCGTTTAAGGTACATAAAGGAACAAGTAGCAGCAAATAGCAGATAAACGGGGAAATACTAGCCGCGGCAAAATCGAACAGATTCGTTGTTTCTCCAGCAAAGGTAATTTCATAATCCCGCAGCTGCTTGAAGAAAGAAGGAAAATAATCAAAGCAGAGCGTTAAAAAAAGACAAAGGAGCCCGATGAGAATCCCAAAAACGCCGAGAACCACAACGGAAGTCCGCGGACGGGAACGGTAGGATTTCTTAAGAACGTTAATATCAACCATATTTTTATTGTAGCAATTTTCTTCGCCTTTTGCGTGAAGTTCTTTGCAAAATTAAAACCCTCCCCCGGGTTAGGGGAGAGGGCGATGGGTTAGGCGATTTCGTCGAGTCGGAAGTCGTTATTGTCCCAAGACAAGACGTACTTCTTCTTCGTGGAGAGTTCCCCGCGAAGAATCTTCGTGGCTAGATAGGTTTCAACGCTATCTTGGATGAAGCGTTTGAGCGGACGAGCGCCGAATTCCTCATCGAAGGCGCTATCCAGAATATGCTCCTTAAGCTCCTTGGTAAAGGAAACGGAATAGTATTGGCTTTCTAGACGGATGGAGAGTTCGCCGAGCATCTTCTCGACAATCTTGAATTGCACATCGCGTCCAAGCGGAGCGAAGTAAACAATTTCGTCGATGCGGTTTAAGAACTCCGGCTTAAAGGTATGATGCAACAAGTCGTCTACCGGGGCTTTCTCGCCTTTTAAGAGGTATTCTGAGCCCAAGTTGCTCGTCATGATGATGACGGTGTTCTTGAAGTCGACCAAATGTCCTTGGCTATCGGTCAAACGACCTTCGTCGAGGATTTGAAGCAAGAGGTTAAAAACTTCGGGATCCGCTTTTTCAATTTCATCAAACAAAACGATGGAATAAGGATTGCGGCGGACCTTTTCGGTCAATTGGCCCCCTTCTTCATAACCAACATATCCTGGAGCCGCACCGATTAAGCGAGAAACGCTATATTTCTCCATGTATTCCGACATGTCGATGCGAATGATGTTGTTTTCATTGTCGAAGAGAGCTTCCGCCAAAGCTTTAGCCACTTCGGTTTTACCAACACCTGTCGGTCCAAGGAAGAGGAACGACCCAATCGGGCGATTCGGGTTCTGAATGCCGGCGCGTTGGCGAAGAATCGCGTTCGAGACGAGCTTAATCGCTTCGTCTTGCCCAATGACCCTCTTGCGAAGGATTTCAGGCAATTCCAAAACCTTTTCGCGGTCTCCTTTTTGAATCTTGGAAACAGGGATGCCCGTCATGCGAGCGACGATTTTGGCAATTTCTTCCTCATCAACCACTTCGTTGACAAGACGATCGGTGTCTTTGGAGGCCAAAGAGGCTTCCCGAATCTTCTTTTCAAGTTCAGGAATGACTTGATACTGCAAGCGGCTGGCTTCGCGGTAATCGCCTTCCTGGAACTTCTGGCCCAATTCGAACTTCGCCTTTTCTAGCTGCGCCTTCGCTTCTTTTGCCGCGGAGACGTCCTGTTTCTCTTTTTGCCATTCCTTGTTCATCGCATCGAAATTGGCTTTTTCTTGGGTTAATTCGTCGTTAATCGCGGCAAGACGTTTCTGGCTGGATTCGTCTTTTTCTTTTTCTAGAGCAACACGTTCAATCTCGAGTTGACGAATCTTGCGGGAGCTCGCATCGAGTTCGGTCGGCATGGATTCGATTTCAATCTTGATGCCCGCGCAGGCCTCATCCAAAAGGTCGATGGCTTTATCGGGTAGGAAGCGGTTGGTGATATAGCGGTTGCTTAAAGTCGCGGCAGCAACAAGAGCCGAGTCCGTGATTTGGACGCCGTGGAAAGATTCATAACGTTCCTTTAATCCACGAAGTATCGAGATGGTATCGGCGACGCTAGGCTCGCCCACCATGACCGGTTGGAAACGACGTTCCAACGCACGGTCTTTTTCGATATATTCGCGATATTCATTGAGGGTAGTAGCCCCAATGCATTCGATGTCACCACGAGCAAGCAGCGGTTTCAGCATGTTGGAGGCGTCCATCGCGCCTTGGCTTCTGCCGGCGCCGACGATCAAATGAAGTTCATCGATGAACAAGACGATCTTGCCTTTGCTTTCCTTGATTTTGTTCAAGACAGCTTTTAAGCGTTCCTCGAATTCGCCTTGGTATTTCGCCCCGGCGATCAAAGAACCCATGTCGAGTTCATAAATCTCTTTATCTTGTAAGGTGGTTGGGACGTCTTTTTTGACGATACGCTCCGCCAAGCCTTCCAAAATAGCGGTTTTACCAACGCCAGGTTCGCCAAGCAACACGACGTTATTTTTCGTTTTGCGGGCCAAAACGGCGATGACTTTGCGAATTTCTTCATCGCGGCCAATCACAGGGTCGAGTTTTCCCTGCTTGACCAGTTCATTCATATTTCTCCCGAATTTCTCCAGGATGTTTGGGTCTTGGGAATAATCTTCAGGTCCCATGTTGTTGAATTGCATATGGATGTCCTCCTTCTATTTTTTGGAAACAAAGAAGCGCCTAGGAACAAACCTAAGCGCTATTATTGTACGTGCTATTTTGGCACTCGCAAGTGGTGAGTGCTAATTTTTTAGAATTTTATTTTGCCGAGATGGTTTTGGCGAGTTCTCGTCCGGAGGCGATTGCCTTAGCGATGTTTTTAGCCCCATAGGCACAATCTCCGTTCAAATAAACGTGTTTGGGCAAGGCGTTAGGATCCACTTTCAAGGTTTCAAACGTCGGTTTTTCCCCCAAGCACAAAATAAGATGGGTGCAAGGTCGCGTTGAAACGGAACCAGGAATTTCATGACAGGAGGGGCGACCAGAAGCGTCCACTTGTCCTAGTTCCATTTGGATGGTTTCGATTTCGGCCAATTTTCCATTTTTATCCCGTTTTACGTTCTGAATGTTTTCAAGGAACAGGAAACGAATCCCTTCTTTTTTGGCCGCTTCGATTTCTTCTTTGGATGCGGGCATTTCCGCTTCGGAACGGCGATAGATAATCGTGGCTTTTCCTAACAGCCGCTTGGCTAGACGAGCGCAATCCAAAGCAACATTGCCTCCGCCCCAAACGAAATGATCGCTTTTTAAAGCACGGTATTCATTCAAATAACGTCCTTTTTCTAGATTTAAGCGACGAAGAAAAACGAGTCCGCTTTCTACCCCATCCCCGGTTGCTAGGCTTGCTAGATTCTCTTTTTCGGCCCCAATGCCTAAAACCACATCATCGAATTCGCCCTGAAGTTCTTCTACCGTTTTATCCACACCGATTGTCACTTGGAAATGGAAGACGGCACCCATTTTTTCTAAATCTTCTTGGATTTTAAATAAGGGGGATTTATGAAAACGAAGGGTGGGGATGCCGGAGCGAATCGCTCCTCCGATTCCCTTTTCTTTTTCAAAATAGGCGACTTCATATCCTTCTTGGAGTAAATAATAGCCTAGCGACAAGTTAGCAGGACCGGCGCCGACAAGGGCGATGGATTTTCCGTTTTTAGGTTTTGTCGCCAAAGGACGAGGGTAAGTCGAAGCGATTTCTTTTTCCACGGAAGGGAAATCCACGGGATTCCCTTTGGCGTTTAGGACGCAGTTCCCTCTGCATTGGCGGTCATGGTCGCATAGGGGCGCGGTCAATTCCGGAAAAGGATTTTGGGCATAGAGAAGTTTCGCGGCTTCTTCTTCCTTTCCTTCCTTCAAAAAAGAAAGAATCTCAGGAATCCGATTTTGAAGGGGGCAAAAAGCCACGCAGCGGGGAGATTGGCAGTGGAGGCATTTCGCGGCGATTGATAAGTTCAATTCAGTCATGGTGGTATCTTATTCTATTTTCCTTCCCATCCGTTAAAATTTCTTTGTTTATGGCATTAGATTCGACGTTATTCGGACACCTTCGCGACCTTTATCTCCATAGTGAGCAATGGTCCTGCCCTTTGTCTTCTTCCTTTTTGACGCAGGATGAGTGGAGGGAATTGGTTCATTATTTTCCTTCCAATCGCTTTTTCCTTACGGGAGGGTACCCTTCCGCGGAACGAAAGATGGCCATTTTCCTTCCTGAGCCCCTCAAAGAGGGAGAAGATTTTGACCTGCAGTCCTTCATGCTTTGTCTTCATATCGAAGCTAGTGGCAAGAAATTCGGAGAAAAACTAGAACATCGTCAGGTGTTAGGGGCGTTGCTTGGAAAAGGAATCGAACGGGATGCCTTAGGAGACGTCTTGGTCGAAGGGGCGGAAGCCTATTCCTTTTGTCTCCCCTCCCTTCAAGAAGAAATCGCCTCCTTGCAAGAGGTCGGCCCCCATAAGGTTCAGGTCGAATTCGTACCCCTGTCCTCAATGAATTTCTCTCCCCACATCGAAATTCGCCACGGGACGATATCCAGCAACCGCCTAGATGGCATCGTCAGTGAGATGTTCTCCTGTTCCCGCGCTCAAGCTCAGGAAGCGATCGACGCCGGCAAAATCTTTTTGGGCGCGAGTGCATTGCACCAAAAAGACATGGAAGTCGAAGAGGGGACGATTCTTACTTTCCGTGGAAAGGGAAAAGCCGTCTTTTGCAAAGAAAAAGGATCCTCCCGAAAGGGGAAGATCCTCATCGAATACGGGCTTTATCGCTGAGCGAGGCTTTGGAACAACAGGAACAAGGTTCCGGAGCAAGCGGCGGCGGCTTCGTCGTAAGTCATATCGCTCTTGCCAAGAATCAATTCCGTGTAGAGGATGGCGATGCCTTGGGCAACGACTTCCACTTCACGAGAAATTTCACGCACATTGGGGTAATCGGCGCAGCGGCTTTCCAGTCCTTGGCAAGTCGCCTTGCAAAGTTGATGACGGATTTCGTCAAAAAATTGGGCGGGGAGGCAACGAGAAATGGCCATGGCCTGATTTTGGTGTTCTTGCAGGTATTCGTTTAAGTTGTTGAAAAACATCAAAATCGATTCCGGTGAGGCAAAATCACATTCATGCATCCGCGCATTCAGGGCGGACATGTATTTGTCTTCCACCGCATCCGCGATTTGATCAATCGTCGAATAGTGGTTGTAGAAGGTTCCGCGATTCACCCCCGCTTCTTCGCAAAGCTCCGAAACGGTAATTTTGGCAAAGGGTCTGCCCTTCAATAGAAGCCGAACTAGTCCATCGGCTAAAGCCGTTTTCGAGCGTTCGACATTGCGGTATTCTTTTCTTGGTTTCTTTTCCATTTTGAATATCTCCTCTCCGACCCCCACGTTACCTGAACTTACCTTAACACAAAATCGAAGGAAAAAAATAGAACTGCTTCTTAAAAAATGCTCTTTGTTTAAAACTTGAAGCAGAACCTACGCTTTATCGACGCTTTTTCTTTTTTTGTTTGATTCTTTCATGCTTATGTCTAGAATGGGGGCATGAAAGACCGTTTGCTTCGATATCTAGGCGAAAAGGGCGAGTGGATGGGTTTTGCCTGCGACTGCACGTCATCCCTCCAAGAAGCCGTGAAACTTCGTCATTATTCTTCGGGCTCCCTCCAAGGAATCGGGGGTTTGATGCTTTTAAGCGCGATGCTAGGAAGCACCTTAAAAGGAGAGGGGTGCGATTTATCCGCGGAACTCAAGAGTTTCGACGGGAAGGAAGACTTAATCGCCAACGCGGATTCCTTCATCCATGTCAAAGCCTATTCCGCTTCGATCTCTAGCCCCGTTTTATCGGGACCTGGCCTATTCATCGTCACCAAAGACTTAGGGCTAAAAGAGCCGTATCAATCTTCCGTCCTCTGCGACATGGGGAACTTGGAAAAGGCGATGGAAGAATATTTTGTTCAAAGCGAGCAAATCGAAACCTATTGCAAACTTGGAGTTTTGTTCCATCCGGATGGAACGCTTCATCGGGCTTTTGGCTATATGGTGCAGGCATTGCCCTTTGCTGATGATTCCACTCGAAAAGCGATTCATGATGCCTGGAATAAAATGCCAAGCCTCGAAGCCCTGGATTTCCATCAAAATAGCCTGGAAGAAATTCTAGGAATGCTATTGGGCGAAAAAGATTACGAAACCAAAATCGAAAAAGAGATCGAATGGAAATGCCTTTGCAGCCAAGAAAAGAGTCGAAAGACCTTATCCTTATTGCCCCTGAATGAGCTTTCTCAAATCGCCGAGGAAGGGAAGACTATTCACGTGGATTGCGGGTTCTGCGGCAAATCGTATTACTTTACTTGTGACGACCTTCGCGCGATTCTTTCCGAAAAAGAAAAAAAGACCTCAAAGGCCTAGTCTTGGCCAATCAAAGCCAAATAGCGTTGCAAAATCACTCCAGCGGCGGCGGAATCGATATGACGCCGCTGCTTTTTGCTTTTTTCTCCTTCTTGATGGAGAAGGGCGCTGGCTTCTACGGTGGAATTTCTTTCGTCCACCGGGGTGATCTTCACTCCTGGGAACAAGGCTTCTACCTTGGGAATGAACGCCTTCACGATGGGGGTCATTTCGCAGGGGTCTCCGCTAGGAAAGAGGGGGAGGCCGATACAGATATGCTCAATTTTCTCTCCTTCTACTGCTTTTTCTAAAAGCCGGATCGCCTCTTCGTAATCTCCAGCCTTGAAGCGCAGGTTTGGAAGAAGGGAGACTAGCATCCCCGAACGGGAGATTGCAATTCCTAGGGATCCTTTTCCCAAATCAAGAGAGAGAATGTTCTTTTCCATGGGGCATATTCTAGCAGGGTTATTAGAAAGAAAAAACTCACTGGAGACTAGGGGTGCGGTCACCAATGAGCCTGTTTATCATAAAGCGTTTTCTTGAAGTTTCAAGAGACATGTACCAAGATTTTTTCTATTCTTAATATTTTGGTAAATTTCTCTTACTTTTTTAAACAATAATCCTGTTAAACGGATAAATTTTCCTTTATTCAAAAACTTACTTTTTCGTAAATTTTCACCGATTTGCCCTTGGATAAAGAGGGGTACGGCATCTAGCCATTTCTACTAGAGAAGCCTTATAATGGGGAAATGGAAAAAAAGACGGATAACGAATATGCGCCCCTAGGATTTGCTCTTATGCTCCTTTTGGCAATAGGTGGAACGATCCTTCTTTTTTTACGCGCTACTTTCCCCGATCCCCAATATCCTTTTTGGGTTCCCTTCCTTTGCTTTGGGGCCGCCCATCCTCTTTATGTCCTTTTTGAGCATTATGGCTTAGAGGATCCCCGTCCTGAAATTTTTAGCAAATGGAAATTGCTTTTAGAAATCGATGTGGCCGGGGCCGTTTTGGCCGTAATTGGCATCGCGCTTTCCAGCATGAACCTCCTTGGCGATTTGAGTCCCGCGATTGGTCCCATTGCCGTTTTGCTCCTCGGATATCCTGGATATTTTTATGAACTCCATTTGATGGCGAAGCGGTTCAAGGACCAAGAAAAAAAGAGGGCGGAAGTCTTAACCCTCTCTCTTTTCTTATTTTTCCTCGCTTTGAGCATCCTCGCTGTGATTTTCATGGCTAAGAACCAACTCGCTTTCGGGCTGCTTCTTCTCTTCCTCCCCCTGGATTTGGCTTTCCGTTTGGGAAGGAACCTCGCCTAAAGCTTTCTTTTTCTTGGAATAAAACAAATTAATCAAATTGGCAGCCCACCACCAAAGCATCAAGCCCAACGGGGCGACAAACAAGACCCAATAGGTGCTGTTGGCCAAGCCATAGGGCCCCATCCCATCGGGGAAATCGAGTTCTTTCGCTTGGTAATAGGCGATATTGAGTCCACGGACTTGCTCGGCAATCACAATCAATAAGGATGTGTTGCAAATGGTAAAGAAAACCCAGGGAATGCCAAAAACGATGTTGCAGTATTTTACGCCGCGGAAAATGGGATAAAGGGACAGCAAAATTGCGGAAACCACGAGCAATGCAAGACTAAAAACCCAGAAGCCCAAGGTGATTTGGCCTCCTAACCCCATTTTGGCTAGTTCATACCCATTGAAGGAGGAGGCAAGCACCTCGTCCGTTCCTAAAAAATATTCGGGCTCCGCGGAATAAAAGTGCATCCCATATCCCATGATGTAGAGAATGGGAACTAAAAGCAAAATCAAGGGGACCCAATAGAAACGCATCCCTTTGACCAAAGGGCCAAGGTCGAAATTATAATGGCGTTTCTTCAGCAAATCTTTTCGAGGGGAATTCATCGAGCAAATCTTTCTAGCAGGTAATGGAGGCAAAGTCGGACGGGAAGGGGGATATGATAAGCGGGATCCTTCATCATCGCCGGGACATCTTTTAAGGGGACTAGGCGGGTGGAGATATCCTCAAAATCTTCGAGTTTCTTTTCTTCTTTTCCTACAATTCTAGCCAAAATAAAGCCATCCAGTTCATCGGAAAGTCCGCTGGAAGTCGGGCAGGCCGGGGCAAGGATTTCCATATCATCAATCTCAACCCCCGCTTCTTCTTTGGCTTCGCGTTTGGCCGCAACAAGCATATCAGGGTCTTCGGGATCCAATAATCCCGCAGGGAAGGAAGTCATATAGGCGCCTAAAGCGGGTCGAAATTGCTTGGTAAACAAAACGGAAACCTCTTGGGTCGCAGAGTCGATTTCATAAAGGCACATCACCACCCCGTCGGGGCGAGAATAATCCCGGGTAATGGAACGAAGCGTAGTGGGTTCGTTTCTCGAAGCCACGAAATAATCATAGGGACGAGTCTTATCCCCCATAGAAACCTCATAATGGAGGGTATATTCGTTAAGGAATCGATGATTCGTGTCCTTGGTAACATCGACAAGCTTCCAATCCATGGTTCGTCCTTCTTTCGGGCTGCATTATATCACCTCCGCTTCCCTTCCTTATAGAAGAAGCTCTTTTTGTGGTAAGATTGCGGACATGGCAATTTATTACACGCGTCACGGCCAAACCGATTGGAACCTTGATTACAAAATTCAGGGGAGAAAAGATATCTCCTTAAACGAAACGGGGCGAAAAGAAGCCGAAGAACTTCGAATCAAAATCCAAGACATTCCTTTAGACATCATTTATTCCTCTCCGTTAAAACGAGCCTATGAAACGGCGGAAATCGCTCGAGGGGATCGGGATATCCCCCTTCTTACTGACAATCGCCTCGCCGAAGAATATTACGGCCAATTCGAAGGGGTGTCCCGCCATAGCGAAAAATACAAAGAGCAACGGCAGCACTTCTTTTGCCGTTACCCCGGGGGAGAAGGCTATTTGGATGTGGCGTACCGCGTTTATTCTTTCCTCCACGAACTCGAAGAAACGTGTCCTGACAAAAACATCCTAATCGTAGCTCACGGAGGGATGTCGCGGGTAGTCGAAACCTATTTCCACGACTTAAATAACGAGGAATTCGTCTCGTATATGATTCCTAATTGCGGCCTCGTTCGTTACCAGTGGCCGCATCGAATCGTGCCGTTAAAACAATAAAAGAGGGCGAAGCTTATCGATTTAAGGGCTTCGTCTTTTCTTTTAGAACGTCCAAAAGGTGCCCTTCCACCTTGGGCGACAAGCGGTCAAAAACCTCTTGATGATAGGCGTTGATCCAGGCGATATCCGAATCGCTTAATAACGTCAAATCTAGAGCCTTGGTATCGATAGGAACGTAAGTGATGGTCTGGAAGCGGTAGAACGTGCCATCCGGAGTCACAAAGGCGGGGACGCAGAGAAGGTTGTTTTCGATGCGGATGCCGTACTTGTTGGCCTTATAAACGCCCGGCTCGATGGTCGTGATCATGCCGGGAACGAGGTTCGCCCCATCGTTTTTGCCTTTGGCGGGGCGATAACGGAAGCCATTGGGCGATTCGTGGACGACGCTTAAATAGCCTACTCCGTGACCCGTTCCGCATTTATAGTCCATTCCTTCTCTCCACATGATTTCCCTTGCCATCATGTCGATGCATTGGCCATTGGCCCCTTGGAGGAAAATGCAGGAAGAAAGCGCAATCATCGAACGAAGGGTCAAGGTGTAATCGCGGATGTATTCCGGACTCGGGGTGCCAAGCAAGAAGGTTCTCGTGGTATCCGTGGTCCCTCCTAAATACTGGCCTCCGCTATCTAAAAGCAGTTGTATCGTATCGGAGTTGCGCGCGGAATAGGCTTGCGCGGTAGGAGCATAATGCATCATCGCGGCGTTAGAACCCATCGCGGCGATCGTGGTGAAGGATTCGTCGAGAAAACGTTTCCCTTCGGCACGGAAGCCATGAAGTTTTTCCACGACTTCCCATTCGGTTAAATCCGGTTTTGCTCGATCGAGGAAATCGATGAATTTTAAAAGAGCCACCCCATCTTCTTCTTGGATGGAGATGATGTTTTCAATTTCTTTTGGCCCTTTTACGGCCTTTTCCAAACGGGTAGGAACTTCCGCGTCAAAAGGATTTTTTAGCAACGAGGCCAAAGAGGCGTTGCATTCTTTTTCATCCACCCAAGTTAAAAGGTTTTGCCTTTCCTTAACAAAGGGGGCGATTTCGCTTAAATCATGAAGGGTATAGCCTTCTAGATGTTCCAAACGGCCCGAGGCCAAGAACAAGTGAGCTTCATGAAGCGTCAAATAGGCATAGGAATAGAATAAAGGCGTGTTCAAGAGGTCGTTGCCCCTTAGGTTCGTCAAATAGGCGATGTCATCCAAAGTCGTAAGGAGAAGGGCTTCTACGCCTTTTTCTTTCATGGCTTCCCGGACGATTTCTAGTTTCTCTAGATGATTATGGTCTTGGTAAGCGGGTGAATCAAAGGACCAAAGGGGGTCATGAGAGAGGGAAGGAACATCTTCGACAAGATTGAAGAAGGAAACGTCTTGCACTTCTCCTCCTTTTCTTAGTTCTTTTAAATCAGCGAGGGAGAGATAAGAAAAATCAACGCCTAGCGGGTAGAGGCCGTTATTGCGGAGATACTCTTCTGGAGTGGGGTTTCCGGGACGATAAAGCTCGATAAAGACATAGGGGGTGCCCTTAATTTCCTCATTCGCCGATAAAGTGAAGCGGCCGTCGCTAAACAAAACCGCGTCTTTTTCCGTCACGATCACATAGGCGTTATCCCCACTAAAAGGGCAAAAGAAACGCCGTTCCGCCGAATAATAGGGGGCGGGCTCTTCCGAATTATGGGGGTCGCCCGTTTTCATCAAATAAGCCTTGATGCCTTTTTTCTCCATGGCTTGGCGGAGCAAGGACAAATGGGAATTGGAATACATAGTAAAAGCCCTCCTAAAGCAAGAGGGATTATACACGATGGAAAATAAAAGTTAATTAAACTTATCGGACGCTTTTCGTTTCAAGGGGGCCGACTTTGGAATAGTCTCCCAAGACCTTGCCCGTCCCAAGATCGCTAGAAGCTCCATCATAATTGGCACCCCAGCCATCCAAGTAATTGGCGAATTCGCGGAAATGGGCGTAATGGTCGAGAGTTTTAACGATATAAGGCTCGTCGCCATAATTCTTCGTTCCAAAGGGGAAGATAACGATTCTTCCTGCGCGGGAGCGATTGACTTTTTCCGCGGAGGCATAGCCGTTATTGGGCTCATAGGCGAGGTCCAACTCGTAGTATTTAAATCCCGATGGCATATTAAGAGGAGGCTGAACGGTGGCATAGCCATCGGTCCTGCTATAATCTGTATAAAGGCGGCTAGAATCCCCGTATAGAGGATAAAGTTCCTTCATCACGGCATTCGTATTTTTTTTCGCATTCGTATAATACCCATAATTCTTGGGCAAATCGCGGAAAGCGTTGTAATAAAGGGAGACTTCGCTGGAATTCGTGTAAACACCATCTTTGCGAAGGGTTTCTCCAATTATGAAGCGGTTCCTTTCCTCTGAATAGAAATAACAGGTCGCGGTTAAGCCGTCTTCCGATTCCGTAGCAGAGAGGCGGAACGTCGTGGAAGCGGAGAAATCGATGTAATTGGTGTAGCTGTCATTCATCCAGGTCTCCCATTCATCGCGGTGTTCGCTGGGGGTATAGGGTTCTTCCGGAATCATGTCGTCGGAGGAGGTGGAGCTGCTATTAGAAGACTCGCTGGAAACGGTGCTATCCTCCTTGGTTCCTCCAATGAATTCAATAGCGATTCCCGCGACATAAACGCGGGTTTGACTCGTTAAGCTAAAGGAATCCGCATTCCCGTATAACCCCGTGACGTCGCTCCAACAAGAAAGGTCCTCGTGATGGTTCAGAGTTTCTTTTGCTGCTTCCGAATTCGCGCAACGGGAAGACAGGGAATAGTCTTCACCGCGGAGGTTAAAAGTTAATTTGCAGGGCTCTTCTCCTTCATAGGGGAAAGCCAAAATACGAACGGAAGACCAATATAGTGAGGACGAGAGTTCAATTTGAAGACTGCCGGCCTCGGAGGAGGATCCCATTTTTAGGGCTTGGCCCGATTCCCCCGTGCATTTACGGCTTCCGTCAATCGAAGTCACGCGGATTCCCGAAGTTTGGATGGCATCCGCCCGAATGGGGACAACGGAGCTATGGGTTTCCGCTCCGAAAAGAATTTTCGCCCAACGGGTTGATTGTTCCTCTCCGCTAGAACTAGAAGTCGGCATAGAAGCCGAAGGCAAAGATTCGGAAGAGCCATCGACTCGATTAATCCGGCAAGAGCCTAATAGCAGGGTTAAAGAGCCTAGGAGCAAGGGCAAAGGCGAAGAGACTGGCTTTTTCATCGCTAAAAGGGTACACGAAATCCCAAAAAAAGAAAGATAATTTCTTTTCTTTTGGCCGTAAAAACCGGAAAGGGCTTGCCTTTTTTTGTGGACACTCAATAATTCCTACTTGGACTTAGAAAGGCTACTTAACATTTATGAATACTTCCATTACCCCCTTAGATCTTCAAGACTTTGAAAAAGACTTAGAAGACCCCTCTTTGCGCGTTGCTCGCCGCGCGATTCACGAAAACGGGATCGTCGCCAGTTGCATCAACGACACTAAAATCGCCGAAAACCCAAACGTTTTCTCCATTGAAGTCGATGCAGGAGAAATCACAAATCAACGCCACTCCGGACGTTGTTGGATGTTTGCGGGCCTCAACGTCATCCGCACCATCTTGTTTGAAAAATTCGGCGTGAAGAACATCGAACTCAGCCAAGCGTATCTCCAATTCTACGATAAGCTCGAAAAGGCCAACTTCTTTTTGGAAAAGAACTTGGAACGTTTGGATAAGCCTCTAGACGACCGTGAGGTTTGCTTCCTCCTCGATAGTGCGATTGAAGACGGTGGGCATTGGACGATGTTCGTGAACTTGGTCCATAAATATGGCGTCATTCCTTCTTCCCTCATGGAAGATGGAGCGGTTTCCCAAGATACGACAGATCTCAATCGTTATCTCCATTTTATCCTTGCAAGCGATTTAAAAATCCTCCGCCAAAACAAAGATCTAGGCATGGAGAAATTGCGCGAAATGAAGGAAAAGATGCTAGGAGAAATCCACCGCATTCTCATCGCTTCTATCGGCGTCCCGCCCAAATCGTTCGTCTTCGAATACACGGACAAAGACAACCACTTTAAGCGTTTGCCCGCCTGCACGCCTCAAGAGTTCTTCTCTACCTATATTCAGGAAGACTTAGACGACTACGTTTGCCTTTGCCACGCGCCCGTCCAAGACTATAAGCCCTATGTGAAATACGGCTGCAACTTGGTCAATAACGTCGTCGAAGGTGCCGAAGTCAGCTTCTTCAACGTCAAGCTCGAGGAATTTAAGGCTGCCTTAATCGCCGCCTTAAAAGACAAAAAGCCCGTGTGGTTCGCCGCGGAAGTCTGCCAAGAATCGCTCCGCAAGAAAGGGTATCTCGTCAAAGATATTTTCTGCCCCGATGACTTGTTCCAAACCCACCCTCAATTAAGCAAAGGGGAGAAGTTGGATTATCGCACCGCCTGTGTCTCTCACGCGATGACTTTTGTAGGGGTGAATCTCGATGAAAACGAAAAACCCAATCGTTACAAAGTCGAAAATACTTGGGGCACCGAGAACGGCAAAAAAGGCTTCTATATCATGGATGCCGCTTGGTTCGACGAATATGTTTACGAAATCTATGTTCCGTCCAAATATGTCGATCCGAAATTGGTAGAGAAATACCGCAAGGCCGAGACCATCGAAGTTCCGCCCTTCAATACCTTCTGGGCCCAATTGGACTAAAAAAGACAAGCCTTATAAAAAATATGGGGCGGCCTGTAAAGCCGTCCCATTTTATATTGTCTCTATCAGCCCATTAAGCCTGCGGGGAAGCGACGAATTGATCCATCATGGAAGATAATGCTTCCAATTGCTTTTGAAGCATAAAACGTCCTTTTTCGGGGTGGCCTAGCTGAGCGTAAACACGATCTAAATATCCCTTCTCCAACTCCTTCATCGTTTCATCCATGACGTTGTAGCCGCGGCTAACGCCATCCAAGACATATCCAGCCAAGGAAAAAATTGGGCCAAAATAATCTTCTGGCGGAAAGTCAGGGCAGGCGGCGGCGCGGTTCCAGGCATAAAGGTTTATGACGGCATCGCAAATGGGATAGCACTCCAAATGTTCCAAATCGTCAGGGTCCCATTCTGGGAAGGAAATTTCACGTCCGTTTTTGAGATTGAGTTTCCGTTTTGCCAGTACATCCATGCAGGACAAAACAGCAGACTGCCAGGAGGGGCCATCTAGTTGTTTTGAAAGCATGAAAACCGTCACATATAAAATGGAAACTCGTTTCTCTTTTACTGGATTATTAAGTTCTAATAAGTGCTCTTTTTCGATGCAATGCGTAAGTAAGCCATACGCTGTGGCAAGTTCTTCCAATTCCTTGGGATCAATTTTAATTTTGTTATCCATAAGACCCCATAAGTATACGGCACGAATGACGAAGAGTCCTTAGAAGAAAATAACTTTCAATTTATATACATTCATAGCCATACATTGGGTTGAACTTTAATCGATATTTTCTTATACTTTAACCAACGTAAAAAATAAATTTTCAGTGGAAGGAAAAAGAAAAATAAAATGGAAGAAAACATCGTATTTATCGATACAGAATTCCGATGGGAACCTATGTTTTGCGAAACGTATTCTGCCCTTGCAAATTCGCATGGCGGAATTTTAACATTCGGATATAAAGTGATTGAGGGATGTAAAAAGTTCCAAGGGCTAAAAAATATAGATGAAATCGTTGATCAAATTCAAAATATTCTTAACGATGCTCAAAAGATAAATAGAAATATTCTCACTCAAGAAAATTTTATTTACGAAAAAGAATCAGGGAAGCTTGGATTAACGTTAATCATTCCGGAAGCGAAACCAGAACAGAAACCGATCTTTTATCAAAACAGAGCCTTCCTAAGAACGGAAACTGGAAATCAAATTTGTAGTGAATCCACCATTGAATCTATGGAAGAAAGCGCGGATGGATTTGCTTCAGATACAAAAGCAATCTTGTCTTTGGATGTCACAGTTTTATTAACGGATTCTTTTAAAAAATATAGGAAGAGTTTCCACGAATTCCATAACCAGTGGGTACTAGATAAGGATGTAGTGTTTTTGCAAAAAATTAGGGCAGCAAAAGAAATAAATGGCCAAATACATCCGACAAAATCTGGACTTTTAATGTTTGGTAGCGATACCTCGATTACAAGCGTTTATCCGTGGCATTCCCTTGCAATTCGGCTTCTCAATCGCAAATACGAGGGATTAAACGAGTTTATATCCGGCGATTCTAGCTTTGAAGGCGGACTTTTTTCCTATTTTGAATTTGTTAGTAAAATTGCGGAATCCACTCTTCCAGCTCTAAAAGAACAAAAAAGTCGTGAAGTATTCGAAGAGACGTTAATTAATGCTTTGGAAAATATGGATTTCGGATCCAAGTCGCCTTTGCTAACAACCATTTCACAAGACTATTACGAAATAACCAACCCAGGGTTAATGGGATACGGGGCGCAAAACGGGAAATCATATCCTAGACATCCTCTGATTGAAAAATACTTTTTCTTAATCGGCAAAGGGTCATTAAAAGGCTTAGAGTTCATTCAAACCACGCTAAGCGAAAGGAAACTTCCTGCCGCTGAATATCACGAAGAAACGGAAACTCACGTTACAAAAGCCCGTATTTCCTTCAAAGAGCAAAAGAGTTTGCAACGATCCATAGAAAAGAAAGAACGTAGCAAAGAGTCCAAAGCCTTTGCTGATTCGATCCGTCCATTCTTTAAAGATGATATTGCTGACTCTCTGGGCGACTTCTATGTAAAAAACAAAAACGAGGTATTTGGCCGAACTGAAATTTTGGAGGCGACACAAGTCTCTCCGGCAACCGCAACTTCAATTGTTAAAAAATTGTGCAGCAACAAAAAAATTAAGGCCATAAAAGGGAAAGGGAAAGGGAAATACCGCTTCCGCTAATTCGGTTTGTTAGCCTTGGATTTTTTCTTAATTTTCTTCTTATTTTTCGGTGGGAAATACGGCCCGATTGCATCTACAAGTTTCCCTTTTTTATAAACGAGATCCAAAGTAAATGTACGAGGCAAATTGGAATCTAACAAAGGTAAAAATACACGATCACCTTCCCATAATTCCAAATTCAAAATCTGATTTTTCTTAATCCATTGAAGATCGCCTTCATTGCATTCGATGAGATTACCATCGAAGGATAGCCCTTTATACAAATACATTACTTCCGGCGGGTACGCGTCGTTCAAAAAATGGATCTTCCCCAAATATTTCGCCTTCGTTAAATTTAATCCAGTTTCCTCTTTGACCTCGCGCTTAACACAATCTAAAATCGTTTCCCCTTTTTCAATATGACCCCCTACGCCAATCCATTTACCCTGATTTAAATCATGGTTTTTCTTTACTCGATGGAGCATTAAATAGGAATCTTCTTTTTCGATATATACCAATGTTGTCAATTCACGAATAGATTGAATCTGATTATAAACCCATTTTCTTTTCTCAATAGCCAATAGAATTTTATCTACAACCTGGTCCAGCGTTTTTTCAATCTCATTCCCCCAAAACCTTAAGACCTCATACCCCTGGCTTTCCAGCTTTCTATTTACCTCTTCATCCCTGGCAATATTACGTTCAATCTTGGGGATCCAATAAGAAGTGTTAGTTTTAATCTTTGCTTTATTTTCTTCAAAATGAAAACCGTGCCAAAATTCAGAATCACAAAATATAGCAATGCGATAACGCTGCAAAACAATATCGGGATGGCCGTATACTTTGGATGAATATAATCGGTAGCGAATTCCCTTTTCCGTCAAGGCTTTGCGCAGAGTTTTTTCAATTCCGGTATTTTTAGACCGGATATGGGACATTGTGTACGATACAACCGCAGGATCTCTAGCCATAAATAAGGGGTTTGCAATTATCTTCTTTTCTTTTTAATTAGGTTCTTGCCAAAATTTGATGCAGGTTTTGCACCTTTATCATCGTTTTTGCGTTTTTTCTTTTCCTCGCGTTCAAGGGCGTCTTTCGTCTCATCAATTTTATTGCTTAAATCCCGCAAATCCGCCACCGATAATTTTTCCATAATGCGGGTAAGGCTAGATGATAGCTCTTCAACCTTTGAAATCGTTTTTTGAAATTCCAAGAACACGTTTTCAAAACGAGTAACATCATTTCCAAGGGACTCCATTTGAGATTGAATGGAAGAGGACGTAGTCTCAACCTTTTCAATCCTAGCAACAAGTTCTGTCTCCATCTGAGAAATGTTTTGATAGGATTCGCTTAATCTTTCAAGCCCTTCTGCAGCTTTGGCAAAGACACGATCAACATAGTCTTTTTGAAGGTCATTAGTTTGTTCTTTCTTTTCTACTTCATTAGTCATAAATATACTCCTATTTTAATGTCAATTTATAATCTTTTAACAACCGAGAGAAATAGAATTTCTTCTCTGCTTCCGTAAAAGTGGGAAGCAGGGTTATATAATCTTGAGAAAGTATTGTCGTATCAGGAGGATCTGTGAAGAGAGAATGAAGGAACTGTTTCTTTTCTTCTTCTCCATGTTCTTGATAGTAGTTTCCTAGCAAGTGTAATTTAGTATGATTCAAATATAGCCTTACAGTTTCAGAATAAGGGAGTGCATTTTCGGAAGCCAAAACAAAGTGACGACAAATATCAATTTTAGATTTTGCATCCTGGAAATCGCCAGCGCGAGAATAAGCCCGAATGGCATCTTCGAATTCATCTCGATTAAAGTGGTATTCTCCTTCTTCCATCCAATGGCTTGGATCAATGGTTCCTTTGAAGTAGGAAAGCACTTCTTTTTCAGACTGGAGTTTCCGTAAACCAGCAAGCAATTCTTGTTCGATAATACCATGGGCATTCGATTCAAAAATCACAATGCGATTTTTAGCTCTGGTTAATGCGACATAGTACCGGTTAAATAGCATGCGATGCAAGGTACTGTGCTTCCCCTTTCTTTCTTCTCCAAGCATGGATTCAAAAGTCTTTTTGGAAGAGGAAAAGAAATCAACAAGAACGCAGGAATCCCATTCTCTGCCCTTAGCATTCCCAACGCTTAGGAAAGAATGTTCCACGAATTCCGGATATCTTTTTTGATATTTTCTTTGATAATCGTTTCGCATCTTCGCATTGGGGAACAAGAACACACAATCGCGATTCGAAACGGAAACTGCATTTAAAAGTTTTTCGAAACTCTCCTTGTTTTGAATTAGAGATACAAAGACGTCTTCCTCGTCTTCGCGCTTCGTAACTTCTTGGATCGAATCGACTTCGGCGTTACGGGCACCGATGGCTTTTCTACGAATTTTGGAGACTTCATTAATGTATCCAACAAGGTTTGGGCCGCTTCGATAACTGTCGTTGAGGTTCGAAACATAGAGGTTTGCTTGATTTCCAAAGCATTTCTTTACGATGCGTTTTGCATCTTTGACATCGAAAATCGTCGGATTAATCGCTTGATTATCGTCCCCGTATAGATAAAGGCTGAACAAATTCGATGGATATTCGTGGTTGAGCAAAGCGCACACGGCTTCAAATTGAATTTCGGAGAGATCCTGATATTCGTCAATAACAATGGCGTCATATCCTTCAAGGTCATTAGCGTGGTTTAGCAATTCATGGGCGAGGCGGTTATCCGTTGTTCTCTTTTGAGTCTTTAAATGGTTTTCATACGCCTTTCCCACCTCGTAAATGGCTTGTTTCTGTTCCAAACTAAAGCCTTCTTCCTTTTTCGTGCGTTCAAGAAAGGTGGATAAGGAAAGGATGTCACATGTTGGATTAACGTCGGTGCTTAAACCTTCTAATACCCCTCGGTAAAAGGAATAACAAACAAGGCAATCATCTTCTTTGCTTCCTTCAAAGCAATTGGCCACACGGCGATATAGGCGATTGTTTCTTTCTTCCAAAAGGCCGAAGAAACGTTCGAAATCGCTTTTGTCGTCCATGCAATCCGATTGAGGAAGTTTCAAAGACCGGCATAACGTTTTCCAAGTATGGGTCTCCACGTTTCTCGCGTGGAGCTCTTCTAATTTCTTCTCGGCAAAATTCTTGAGGTCTTTTTGATAGGTCAAATAAAGAACTCTCTTATTTACATCTCCTAAATCCAGCGTTTCTTTCAAAGATAGAATTGTCTTTCCGGTTCCTGCTGAACCAACGAAAGCATGCGGCAATTGTTTTCTAGAAGCCAAAAGAAGTTGATATTGGGTAAGTGAGGGGTAAGCCAGTTCATCAATATGGTTACTTTCATAAGGCAATAAGACCTGTTCGATAACCATTTCATCGCGTGTGGCTTTATCTAACCGTAGGGCAATTTCCCCTTGTCGATCATGTTCCTCCGCGCCTTGAGTCAAGTAAACGAACACAATGTCGTTTCGGTTCAAGCCGCGAGAAGAAAATTCATCGCCGCGAAGGAAGAAAACCCGGTCGGTACGTGTTTCCGCCAAATCGTCGAAACGGAATTTTTCAAAACGGACGTGTGGAGTAGAAATAGAGGCATTATCGTGCTTTTTTAGATAATCCACCCATTCTTGGTCTTCTCCAAATATTGCAGTTTCGTAGAGCTTGCGAAGGGCTTTTTCAAAGGGGGCGTGATAAACCTCCGCCCGTTCCTGACAGCATCGCTCAAATTTGCGGGATAAAAACAAACGCCTTCTCGGAGTTTTCCTTAAAGGGATGGTTTCTTCCTCCTCTAAAACAGGTTCCGGATCTTCCAATTCTTTTTCCATTTTTGGTTTTTTAACTGGAAGAGGGGTCGTTTCCTCCTTCCGCAGACAAAGTTCTTTGCTAAAAACGGTTTGGCGGTATTCCTTAATCAAAATACCGCAGGAAGAGATGCAAGATACCAAATAATCGTTCCCTTTAGAGGCAATAACAACTGCCTTATCCAAATTGGATTTGGGACACAAAACGAAACTCTGCAGTTCCATGGAACGGTTTAATAAACAGGCGCAAACAATCCAATCTTCCGCATGAAAGTTCTTAAGCATCTGAAAGACGGGGTCGTTTTTAGGAACGATATTAGGAACAAAATAGCAGGTGGGGTAGAGTTCGAAAAACCGTCTTTGTTTCAATAGGTGGTTGACCTGCACAAAAGATTTTTCGTCATTCTCGCTCCCTTGACGAGTGAAAAGATAATCCAAGTCGGTATGTCTTCGGTAAATAAAACGTGGTTGGGTGCGAAACCCGCCTTCCTTGCGTTCTAAATCCAATACCTTTCCTTTGGAGGATTCAAAAGATGCATTTTGAAGTTTGGGAGGTTGGTATTCCTCTTCCTCTTCTTTCCATTTTGGGGATGAAGCCGGCATTTCCGTTTTAACAGCAACGGGTTTCGGGGAGGGGGTAGAAGGTTTTGGGTTTAATGAAATTCCATCTAAATTACGCGGTTTTTTCTTGGAATTGCCGGAAAAACTTTTCTTGAAGCTTGTGATATCCAGGGTTTCTGGCTCTTCGATTTTGGCTTCCAACTCTTCTCTTTTTTCCCATTGAGAACGTCCCAAATCTTTTGGCTTAGAGGATGAGACCGCCTCGAAATGAGGGCGGGCAATTTGCTGAATCGCCTCCATGTCTACGTCATCTTCCTCTTTTTCTTCCGGGGCTTCCCCTAAATCAATGGGTTTTGATGCGATCGGAGGAGCGGAAAGAGAAACGTTAGCGTCAATCCCTGTGATTTCTAGATAATCTTCGATTTCATAAGCCGATTCGAAAGCATCATCTTGAACCTGCAATTTCCCATGGAATTCCACTTGGACAACGGGCTCATTGCCTTTTAAAACCAAGGCAAAAGAGTGATCTCTACGGTTTAGCAAGAGAAGAGAAATGGGTTCGAAATTTTGATCGGCGATGGAAGCAATCATTGCCCAATCGGACAAACGAAAATGAACCAATTCGTCTTCTTGTTTCTTATCGGGAATGGAGTCATCCAAGACGCGTTCGAAGTCGGGGGCGTATTTTAAAGAAGTAATCCCAGACAAGGCATTTCGCGAAGCCTCCTCAAAGGAAACAGCCACCTCGTCCATCCCATCATAAGGAATCATGGTTTGTTCTTTATCCAAGGCCGTTTTATAGCAAAAAGTAATTTTCATGGTACCCCCCTCCTTCCGTCATCCCATTATTCTAACCATAAACCCTGCCCGAAGAAATGACTTTGCAGTATGCTTTTCTCATGTCTTTTAAAATCGCCACCGCTAAACTCCGTGACTTCGAAGCGACGAAAAAATGCTTCCGCCGCATTCAAGAAGCCAATCGACTCGAAGGGAAAATCGAATTTCCCTCTCCTTTGGAGCCAAAGGAAGAAGAATTGGAGGCCGGCCGCATTCTGATTCTAAAAGAACAAGGCCGCGTTTATGGCGGGCTCATCTTTACTCACGACGTGAAAAAAGCATTCTTTCCCCATTCCTCTTCTTGGAAAGAACTCGATTCCTTATTAGAAGATTGTGGCAGTACAAGCGAGAGCCTATTAGCCATCACTTCCTTTTTTATCGATCCTAGTTATCGCCACAAAGGCTTGGGCGGTTTGCTGCTGCAAGATTGGATGCGCCGCTACCCTCAAAGCGACATCTTTTTAGCCTGCCCCCTCGACCATATGGGCGTCGCTCCCTTCTTTCAGAAGAAAGGTTTTCAAATCGGAAAGCCCCTGGATATTTTGGGAATAGGAAAAACCGTTTGTCTCTATTATCTCCACCATAGCGATGGGCTTTGCCGAAATCTATTCTGGTAATTTAAGCGAGTTGGCTACGATACAAATCGGCGAATGCGCCGTTTTTCGCCATCAATTCCCCAAAATTTCCTTGTTCCAAAACCGCGCCGTCTTTCATCACAAGAATCAAATCCGCATTTTTAATCGTGGACAAGCGGTGAGCGACAACGATGCTAGTTTTGCCCCGCATCAATTCATCAAAAGCCTTGCCCAAAGCTAATTCGGTGCGAAGGTCGATGTTGGAGGTCGCTTCGTCCAACAAGACGATTTCTGGCTGAACAAGAAGGATGCGAGCCACGCAGAGCAATTGCTTTTCGCCGGTAGATAGTCCAGTAGCGTTGCTCACAACGGTTTGATAGCCTTCTGGCATTCGGCGGATAAATTCATCCGCATGGGCTTTTTTCGCCGCCTCCACGATTTCATCCATCGTGGCATTTGGCTTTCCAAAGGCGATATTTGCAGCAATGGTATCCTTAGATAGCCACGTCTCTTGAAGGACCATCCCAATATGGCTTCTCATCTCTTTTTTGGAGACTTCTTGCGTCGGGATGCCATTCATATAGAATCCCCCTTGCTGGGGATCGTAGAAACGCATCAAAAGGTTGATGATCGTGGTTTTTCCACATCCCGTAGTACCCACCAAGGCAATCTTATGCCCTTTATAGATATCGAGGTTAAACCGTTGGATGATGGTTCGCTTGCCATCATAAGAAAACACCATGTCTTTGGCTTCCAAGGTTTGGACTTCTTGTCCCAAGGGACGATTTCCCATATCAATGTCCTTAGGAGTCGTTAGGGTTTCCATCACTCTTCCTAAAGAAGCGTCCGCGTAGAAAATGTCGCTTGCGGCATCGGCAATCTCATTAAACGGGGTCATGTATTGATAGGAATAGGTTAAGAAAGAGGAAAGGGAACCAACGCTGAAGGAAATACCAAGCCAACTCCAAGCGGTTCCGCTTTCTAGAATCATCCAAACCCCTAATAAAATTACCGAACCGTAGATGATGTTATTCACCAAACGGGTAGAGGGGTTGATCCAGCTCGCGGCGAAAGTTGCTTTGAAGTTTGCCCCTTTCAGCTCTAGGTTCTTTTCGTCGAACCCTTGCGCTTTTCTTTCTTCTAACCCATAGGATTGAATGGCTTCCAAGTTGGTGATGGATTCGCTGGAGAAAGCGGTGATTTGCCCTAATTTCTCGTTTTGCAGTTTGAAATATTGGGCGTTGTGCTTTGAGATAAAGCGAGACGTCAAGATGCTTAACGGGGTGAGAATAACGACGACGAGTCCCAAGAAATAATTCAAATAGAACATAAAGACGATGGTGATGAGGATTTGAACGATGCCTTCATAAAGGGCGCCCGCCCCCGTGATGAGACCCGTTTGGACGTTTTCGATATCGTTCGTCAAACGGAGCAATAAATCCCCGTGGGGGTTCCTGTCCAAATAGGAAACGGGCACCTCATTTAAGGCGATATAAACATCGTCCCGCATCTTCTTGACCAAGCGTTGGCCAACATAGGCCGTCGTGAAATCAAAGAAATAACGGAAGACCGTCCCACATAAAATGAGGCCGATCATCAAAACTAAATCGATCAATAAGGCACGGGAATAACGATCTTCTTGCATGGGGTTTTTCATCCATGCCCGAATGACATCCACCCCTAATCCAGTCACGAAGGGAACAGCCATTTTAGCGGCAACGCTTAGCAAAGCAAAAACGAAACTTAAAACAACGATTCCATAGGAACCGCGAAGGTATTTCTTTAAGGCTTTGAAGTTTTTCATTGGGCATCCACCTGTGCATGATAGATTTCAGAATAAACGGGGCAGGAGGTTAATAGTTCCTCATGTTTTCCCACTCCCACGATATGGCCTTTGTCTAAGACATAAATACGGTCGCAATTTTGAATGGAGGTCGCCCTTTGGCTAACTAAAATAACGGAGAGGCCCCCTCTCTTTTTGATGTTTTCGCGAACGAGCAAGTCGCTTTTATAATCGAGAGCGCTCGTGGAATCATCTAACATTAAGATGGGGCGCTTGGATAAAAGGGCACGGCCAATGAGCAAACGCTGCTTTTGGCCGCCGCTTAGATTAGCGCCTCCCTCTTCAATCGGGTGATCCAAGCCGTCTTTATAATGGCAAAAATATTCCGAGCATAACGAATCCTGAATCGCCGCCTTGATTTCTTCTTCGCTGGCATGAGGATTCCCAAGCAGCAAATTATCGCGAATCGTTCCTTGGAAGATTTGAGGCTTTTGAGAGACCAGGGCAATTTGATCACGCAGGGTGTGAAGGTTCCATTTTTGGATGGGTTCATCCTGGAAATAGACTTGTCCTCCGCTAGCGTCCAGGAAACGGTTGCAGAGGGATAAAATTGTGGACTTCCCACTTCCGGTGCCCCCGATGATGCCAATCGTTTCTCCGGGACGAAGCTCGAAATTAATGTGGGACAGGGCATCGTTTTCCCCGCCAAAGGACAAACGGACGTCTTCAAAACGGAAGAGGGTTTTTGTCTCTTCCTTTGTTGCTTTTAAAGGCCCATCAACGATATCGGGAGTTAAAGCAAAGAAAGCGTCGATGCGTTTCTTTGAGGCCAGCGCTTTCGAAATGGAAGTGACAAGGCGCGTGAATTGGATAAGCGCGGTAAGAGATTGGGTTAAGAAGGAAACAAGGGCGACGATTGAACCCACGGATAATCCCGTTAGTTGGATTTGAAACGAGCCAAAATAAAGGATTAAAACGATGGCGGCATTTACGAATCCAAAAGTCAAAGGATTGATGAAGGAATTCATCTTTTGGATGCGAAGGGCCTGTTTCCGATATTTTTCCGATTCTTTTTGGAAGAAGGCGATTTCATCTTCCTGCTTGTTGAAGGCGCGGACCACGCGACCTCCTACAATCGCGTCATCTCCCAATGTCGATACACGGTCTAGCTCTTTTTGGAGGGTGCTATATTCCTTGGGGGTCAATTTCATGACGATGAAGATGGTTAAAGCGCAGAGACTTAAGCCACCTAATACGGCTAAACCAGCGTAGACGTTGATGAAGAAAGCCGCGGCGACCGACCCCAAAACGAGGAAGGGGGCGCGGACCATCAAACGCATGAATAGCTGCACGCCGTTTTGCATGGAGAACGAGTCATTGGTCAATAAATTGAGCGCCTTCCCTTTGCCGTAATTTTCCACCTGTTTGGAGGAGGCGTGGGTCAAATGATCGTAGAGTTCTTTCTTCAAAGTATAAGCGTATTCGCTGGAAACGTGGGCCGCTAAATACTGGGTGATCATCGTGCAGCCAAATCCCACGATAGCGAAAACAAAAATCAAAGAGGTTAATCCCAAAATATATTTGGTGTCTCCATAATGACTGCCGTAAGCCTCCCCGATAGAAGGCTCCGTTAAGCCTTGGTCAATGACGCTACGAACAATAAAGGGGACGGCAAGTTCGGTGATGCATTCGACAATTTTAAGCAAAGGGGCCAAAAAGACCCGAATGCGGTAGGGTTTCAAAAAGGTCAATGCCGTTTTATTTGTTTTTTTCATCGGAGGGCTTCTCCTCTAAAATTCCGTCTTCCTCTTCATCCGCTTTAGGACGGAATCTTAAATAAATGGATTCTTGCCCCTGGCCAGAGGAAGAAACATGCTCAAAAGACCACGAATTGTCATCAGGACTCACGATGCGATCGAAAATCGTATCCTGCTCGCCCGCCATGCGAAATTCGGCGATGTCATGGAATTCCCATTCGATTTCCTCTCCGACGATACCGCAATATAGATTTGCCAAATCCACGATGAGAGGAGGAAGCATATAGCGAACGGTGAAGCGTAAAATCCCTGTGGTGGGGTCCCAAGATTTTAGGCTAAAGAACTTGGGAAGCGCGGGGGCGGGAGAATCGCAGAAAGAATCATAGAAACTATCTTGGTCGTAAACAGGTTCCCCTTTGGTGAAGGAGAACGGTTTGGCAAGCATGTGGATGCGACGGGAAATCTTCCTGCGGATGGCGGCATTCTCCTCAATGTCGGGGGTAAAACCATTTTGGGTGGAGCACCCAAATTCCGCGAAAAGGTAATAACGGAGGGCGGCCATGGGGTCTTTTTTCACCACGATTCCCTTTTGGTAGCATTCCCCTAGGCGCAAGGAATAATTCACAAAATCATCCACGTTATTTTGCGTGTTGGTAAACGATTGGAACACGTCGGCATAGGAGGATTGAAGCATGGCAAAGCCCATCTCCGGGTCCTTTTTCACCCCATATCCATCAAAATAGCATTGGGCGACTTGATAAACGCCGGCATAGGATCCTAACGCCGCGGCCTGGGAATAATATTCATAGGCCAGCATGTCGTGCTTATTCTCTCCAAACCATCGCTGCATGATTCGTCCAATCCCCACAAGAGCATCAGGGTTCGTATGGAGTTCGGGACGACGATAATAATGGAGGGCCTTCGTTAAATCGGGTGGGGTAAATTCGCCGCCGATTTCATAGAAATTGCCAAGAATCAACGCCGATCCTTGGTGTTGGAGGTCCGCTAAAATGTCGCAGTAGCGAACAAAGAGAGCCTCATTCATTGGGTTATGGCAAACCAAGCCGTTAAGATAATTTTGGCAATAACGGACGGCAATATCCGCATGGAGAGAAATGTAATCATCGGTAAAGCGCGCTTTGCGAACTTCATGGAGAATTTCTTCATCTATGGGGAGTCCGGAAGCATCGCCAATGACGCTATGCATGCCGCATCTTGGGCATACAGCCGTCAAAGAATTGGACTGGCTATCCCAGTCGTGGATTTCTTTCGCGGAGAATAGGCTTTCGCAAAAAAAGCACCCCGCCTGGTGGGAACGGAGGATTTCGGTTCCGTTATTCACGGAATGAGCGAGATATTCATCAATTTGTTGGGGAGACAATGGTTCGTTTTTCATGCCCGTAGATACTACCACAACTCTGCCTTTTTTCGTTAGAAAAATAGGCCGAGCAAAGCAAAGGAGAGAAGGATGGCAAAGAAAGGCGCGACAAAGTAGGCTCGATTGATGTTTTTGGAATAGGTGAGGTACTCGGATAAAATCGTAGCAAACATCAAAAGGGAGGGGATCCATAGATACCCAACGGGAGAAGCCCAGGCCTTGCAGTAAATCTGCCCAAACAAGAAGGCAAGGAAAACGAGGACCCACACAAGGAGCAAGGGCACGGTGCGAAGAGTGACGTAGCGGTGGTTGCTATAGGTTTCGGGGTTGCGGCTTCCTTTAAGCAAACGGGTCACGATTCCAAAAATTCCAGCAATCAGACCCAAAAAGAAATAAGCCGAATTGGCAGAAGAGTTTTCCTCTGAAAAATCAAGTTTGGTGAAAGAGGAATCCAAATAACGTTCGAGCCAAAGAATCAAAACGCCGAAAAGGACAAAGGAACCGAAAAACAAAAACCGAGCGAGGCATTCGTATTTCCCTTTTTTGAGAGGATCTTCTTTTTTGGAGCCAGCAAGCATAAAAAGGAGGTAAAAGGAAATCCCTAGCCATAACAGGATAACGCCCGAACCGTAAATGACGCGGAGTGCGCTTTGATTCACGGCCAAAATGCAAATTCCGCATAAAAGGAAGAGGGCGCTATAGAAACAAAGGAAGGCGATCGTAATGATTTTGGCCCGACGATTAAGGGATTCAATCTTCATAAGGAATTGCCATATTATAGCAAAACCAAGAAAAGAAGGTAGACGGGGCTGTTTTTTATCCCATGATAAGCCCTCTTCTAATTGGACAGCACCCCGTCTACGCGGTTACAATAGGCGTCATGAGAAAAATCATCGTTGATATTATGGGTGGCGATAACGCCCCCGAGGCCCCATTAGCGGCCGTTTCCAAGGCTTATCATGCTTCCAAGGAACTTTCCTTTGTTTTGGTAGGCAAAAAAGAAATCATTGAAGCCTACGCTAAAAAGGAAAAATGGGATGCGAGCCGCGTGGAAATCGTAGACGCCCAAGACGTTGTGACCAACGAAGACCATCCCGCGACTTTCCTTCAAGTTAAACCCAACAGTTCCCTCGCCGTTGCCTTTGATCAAATCGCCAAGCGCGACGATATTGACGGCATGGTCTCTAGCGGGCCTACCGGCGCGCTTTTAACAGGCGGCATCTTCAAAGCCAAACGCCTCGACGGAGTGAAGCGCCCGGCTTTAATCGCGACTCTTCCCACCAAAGTGAATGGCCAAATGGTTCGCCTCGTCGACGCGGGAGCCAACATGGATTCCAAACCGGAATACCTCGTCCAGTTTGCCTTGATGGCGGATGCTTATGCCAAGGTTTTGGGCATCGCCTCTCCGCGCATCGGGCTGTTAAGCGTTGGGATGGAAGAAGGCAAAGGAAACGAATTGACGAAGGACGTGTATGCAAAATTGAAAGCAATTCCGTCTTTAAACTTCATCGGGAACGTGGAAGGCGACAAGGTGTTAGATGGCATCTGTGACATCGTGATCGCGGATGGATTTGCTGGCAACGTCTTCTTAAAAGCCACCGAAGGAGGAGCCTATTTTGTTAAAGGCCTCTTCACCGCGGCCTTAAAGCGTAACATCTTCTCGAAGTTTGGTGTATTGTTCCAGCTCAAGGGAATCAAGGAAGCCAAGAAGCCTTTTGCAGCAGCTTCTAGCGCCTGCGCTCCGCTACTTGGATGCCGCAAGCTCATCGTGAAATGCCACGGCAAAGCCGATAAGGATACCTTGTTCTCCGGAATTCTAGAAACCGCGAGGTACGCGGATGAGGATTTGCTTGGCAAAATCTCGGACGCGATTGCCTCCCAAGCAGAATAAGCAAAATCCAAGCGGTTTGGTCGATGAACTAAGCCGCTTTTTTATATCGAAGGCGGCGGAACAAAAGAACAATCCCTTTGATTGCCATGACTAGGATTAGGATGGCGATCGCAAAGCAAACAATCGTCGCTCCTGGTTTGTAATCACAATAATAAGCAAGCACAAGACCGCCAATCATGGAAATTAACGAGGCGATAAGGGAGGCAATCACCGTAAAGCGGTACCCTTTTTTGAATTGAAGGGCGATCGCGGCGGGCAATACCAACAAGGAAGAAACAACCAAACTTCCCACAATTTTGGCTCCGATTGCCACGGCGATAGAAAGCAACAAATCCTGTCCAAACGTTAACCAGCCCGTTTTAATTTTAGAAACCTTGGCTTCATCGAGAGAATAAATCGAAGCAAAGCTTTGTCGGAAAAACAAAAGGGAAAAGGCCACAACAACAACGGCCAAAGCGATCATACAGTAAAGTTCGGTATCCGAAATTAATAGCAACGAGCCAAACAAATAAGCGTCGAAATTGGAGGCGGAGGAATAGGAGGAGAGAATGCCGGCGATTCCTACCGCGGCAGAAAGAACAACGGCAACCCCCATTTCAGCATATTTATTGAATTTCTTCCGCAGAAACTCAATCAAGAAGAAAGAAACGATGCAGCAAAGGATTGAAATCCATAAGGGGCTAAGCCCCGCAGCTAAACCGATTGCCACCCCAGCTAGGGAAGAATGAGCCAAGGCATCCCCGCTAGAAGAAAGGCGTTTAAAAACGGCGGTATTGCCAAGTAAGGGCAACGTTAAACCAAGAAGCACGCAGGCCAATAAGGCAACGCGCATGAATCTATAAGCTAACATGATGATGCCCCCTTTCTAGTTCTTCCGCATAATCGATGAGAGAACCTTGTTCAATAAAATAAACGTGGTCGGCTTCATGCAAATCCTCGGGGTGATGACTCACAAAAAGGATAGACGTCCCCCGTGCTTTTTGTTTTTGAATCATCGTTAGCAAGGCGTGATGGCTTTCATCGTCCATCCCAGCATCCGGTTCATCCAAAACCAGCAACGAAGGTTCTCCAATTACGGCTTTGGCGATTTTCACGCGTTGGAGTTGACCCCCACTTAGCTCATTGACAAGGCGTTTTCTAAAGGGGGTGAGTCCCCATTCTTCCAAGGTATCGTTAACCTTCTTTTTGTTTTCTTTATAGTTCCAGCCTAGATGAGGGCCAACAAGGCCCAGGGAGACCACTTCTTCAACGCTGGCGGGAAAAGAAGCATCGGAAATCGAGGTGGTTTGAGCAATGTAGGAAATCCGTTTTTCTTGGGTTTGGATGGTCCCGTTAATCGGCTTTAATAAACCTAAAGCCAAACGGAGGAAGGTGCTTTTGCCCCCACCGTTAGGTCCGAGGATTCCAACGAATTCCCCATCCTTCATGGCAAAATTCACATCATGAAGGATTTCCGTCCCTTCATAACGGAATCCCACGTGCTCCATTTTGATCATTGCAGGGCCTCCTTGATTCGAATTAAATTCTCTTCCATCAATGAGAAATAGGTTTGTTTCTCATCTTCGCTTTCTTCGATGGTTTCTAAAGAAGAAAGCACTTCGGTTTTGCATCCGGTTTCCTCGGCGATTTTTTTCGCAATGGAGGGAGAAACGTATTCTTCGTAGAAAATCGTCGTGATTTGATGGAGGCGAACTTCTTCGATGATTTGTTCTAATCCCTTCGCGGTTGGCTCTTGATTGGGGGAGAGTCCAGAAACGTAGATTTGTTCTAATCCATAGTCGCGGCATAAATAGCCAAAAGAAGCATGGGAAACCACTAAATAGGGACGGGACACCCCTTGGAGTTCCAAGGTATACCGCTGATCCAATTCCTCCATTTTCTTTAAAGCAATCCGCGCATTTTCTTCATAGTCTTCTTGGTGAGCAGGATCGATTTGGATAAGGGAATCCAAAATATTAGCTAATTCGATCTTCGCGTTTTTCGGAGACATCCAAACATGGGGATCTATCACCCCGTCCACTTTCATCGTTTCGATATCTTTGGAAACGTCAAAAGTCTTCTCTTTCACTTCTTTGGGAAGGGAGTCCGCCCAAGGTTCCAAGGAATTCCCCTGAAGCAATAAGCCTTTGCATTCGGTTAGCCCAATGATATGGCGAACGCTAGGTTCATAGTCATGGGGTTCACTTCCAAAGGGGGTTAGCATTTTTAAAGGCAATAAATCCTGCACCACTTCTTTGGCTAAGGCATAGACAGGATAAACGGATGCGTATAACGCATGAGGAACCACATCCGTGGAGGAACAGCTCGTCAAAGGGAGCAATAATCCTATTAGGGTCAAGCACTTCTTTTTCATTGGTTCCTCCTTCCGTTGGTCTAGGCTACGCCAAGAAAAAAGAAAATACTAATGAAAATATTTTCATATTGAAAAAAGGGACATTTCAAATCTAGAAAACGAAAGATGAAATTTTCGCGATTGGATTTTCTGCCGGGGGACACCTTTAGATAACCGATGTGGCCAAAAAAGCAAATCTGTTTGCAACTACATTCGTTATTTTTATGCTGTGTCTTGTTCTTTTTTAAATTACTTCAAGGAAATGTGTGATCAATAAATCTGACCATACGGGAAGTCAATTCCCAATTGCTCGCAAACATAAACATATGATTCGTAATTGTCATCAGTAATTCTTCCATTCCAACCAATGGGAGGAACATCAACAACTATAATAGCGGCGATTTCGTTTTTTGGATAATCGAGCAAGATTTGCTTCATTGTTTTTAATGGGCAAGGAAGGTTGTCCTGAAGCCATACAACTTCCTCATAACGCTTCACTCTATTTGTGCCGGGCATTATGCCAGAATACCAATTTTCATCTTTTTCCCAGCAATAAACTTCGATGCCCTTCAAATTCCCTACATAACTTCGATACAAGGAATAATCGTAGGTCTCTTTTTCGTTAGAAATACAGCCAGATAAACAAACTGCAGTGAGAAGAAGGATTGTCGTTCCTATTTTTTTATATTCTATCCCCCGTAAATAGGAAACCGCGGACAAGAATCTTGACCGTTTTTAACATGATAATCCCCAATTACCCCCCCTATCAATCCCGTTTTCACGACCGATGGTTCGTTTTTTGTTCGCGTCCCTCTCTCTGAAAAAGAGGGGAGACCTATAGGGATTTGTCACGGTTTCGAACCTTTTTATTTCCAAATCTTGTTTTTGGAAACAAGAAGGATTGCAGTTTGCTCATTCGGAATCTAACGTAATAAATATCTAGGAATCCTATGAAAAGGAGGTGTGCATGGATCCAGTCAATCAAGCCGGAAAGCCGCAAAGTTTGAAAATCCTTTTTATCGGCAATAGCTATTCCGACGACACCATCCAATGGGCATGGCAAATCGCCACTTCAGCAGGATTAGAAAACGTATTAGTCGCTAACCTATATCGCGGGGGTTGCACGATTGAAGAACATTTAAGTTTCTTGGATAGGGATTCTTCCCCCTACGTCTTCCGTCATTCTGATAGCCAAGGCCAAATCATTTCCTCCGCGGATGGAGAAGAAGGCAACCACAAAATCGACGATGGGCTTTTCTATGCGGATTGGGATTGGATTATCTTTCAACAAGGGTCTAGAGATAGCGGACTCGCGGAACGTTATGCCCGTCTCCCTTTATTAGTCGATTACGTAAAGCAACGCATGACCAACCCCCATATTCGTTACGCCTTTAACATGACCTGGGCCTATGCGCAGAAAAGTTTAAATCCTTGGTTTGAAAACTATGGGCGGGACCAAAATACCATGTATCAAGGCATCCTAAACGCGGTTAAGACCCGGGTTTTACCAAACAAAGATATCGAGTTGATTATTCCTAACGGCACGGCCATTCAAAATGCGCGCACTTCTTATCTTGGAGATCATCTCACCCGGGACGATTTCGACCACATGACTTATGGATTAGGAAGATACATCGCAGGGCTATCCTGCATCTGCGCTTTAACCGGTCTAAATCCTACCGATATTTCTTTTACCCCTGAAGGTTTATCGGAACGGGAAATCCGTGTGGCCAAAGAGAGCGTGAGAAACGCTTTGGCGAACCCCTTTGAAGTTACGAATTCCAGAGATTCGAAATAACAAATCGTCCACGAAAAAGGACTCTCTTTTAACGTTAAATGCCGTTTAAGGGTACTGTTTTTTGAATTTTATTGTTTTTGATACCCTTAAACCAGGTTTATTGAATTATATTTTTTCTTTGCCAAGGAATACGTCCATAGCATTGAGATGATGGACGCCTTCTTGATAATCACGGAACCGATCCAAAGACAAAATGTATCGAGGATATCCATCCCGAATGCTACGGAACGGGCGATATTCCCTCTCCTTGATTTTCTCATTTGTTTTGGAGTCTCCCGCAGAAAGAGAATACGTTACTTGAATATAGGCGTAATCCCCATCGGGTTTTCGAACGATAAAATCGCATTCTAAGTTACCGATTTTTCCAACGCTTACTTGATATCCATTGCTGACTAGATAGAGGTAAACCATATTTTCCAGGGAGGGGCCGTAATTGAAACTATTGTCCGTGTTCGCGGAAAAATATAGGGAGAGGTCGGCAAGGTAATATTTTTGCTCTCTGGCCAACGCCTTTTTGCTTTTGAGGTCGAACCGGTTGCATTCGTAAATGATCTTCGCTTCTTTCAAAACGTCAATGTAATGCCTAACCGTAGCGGCTTTGGTTTTGATTCCGGCGCTTTCCAAAGAAGCGCAAAAGGCTTGTAACGAAAAAGGGGAAGCGTAGTTATTAATGATATAAGACTGAATTCTCTCAAATAGAGCAACGTTAGAGATACGGTTTCTCGTTTTAACGTCTTTGCTAAAAATCTCGTTGATCACTTCTTTGGTGTAATGCTGTTTCGCCAAAGGATCATCGAATTCAATGGCCTGTGGAAAGCCCCCTTCGACGAGAAAGTGATTGAATTCCACGTCCAAATTATCATCCACTTTCTTTCCAAAGAATTTTTTCATTTCGATGTATTCATGGAAATCTAGCGTGAAGGTCTCAAAGGTAACGTAACGACCGGTTAGTTTCGTTGAGATTTCATCGCTTAATAAATAGGAATTGGAACCCGTTAAAAAAATAGAATATCCCTCTTCTTCATATTGAAGGACCACTTTTTCGAAGCCTTTGACGTTTTGGACTTCATCAATAAAGAGGTAATACCGACCATCGTCTTGAATTTGAGCCTCAACCCTCTCCTCCAAATCCTTAGGGGTGGCAATTTCTTTGAAGCCACGCCGATCTAGCGGCAGGTAAATAATCCGTTCTTTTAAACCTCTATCCTCTAATTCGGCGATAATCGATTTCAAAATGGAAGATTTGCCAGAACGCCGAATTCCAGTGATGACCTTCACCACGTTGCTATCATAAAAAGGCCGAAGGGGAGAAAGATACTTTTCTCGAGGGTAAATGCGTTCTTTCATTTCGTTCTCCTACCCCATAATTATGCAGTTAAATGGCGTTTAAGGGTACTGTTTTTTGAATTTTTCGTTTTTTAGACCCCTGAAACACGTTTTTCTATTCTGCCATTTAGCGCGTTTTCCTTTCATTACCCACGTGGAGGATTTATTGCTAACGTGGAAATGCACGTCGATATTCTCGACACGAATTAAAAAAAGATTCCGCACCTTTACACCACAAGGGTGATCGGCTTAGGGAATCTAGTACCGGACACCATCTAGGCACCGAATTTAAATCTGTTGAAGCGTGTGGAAGAGTTGCAAATTAGCCGTCTGCCTCTTGCTTCGGGTTTCATTACGGAGAGGTGAACAAGTCCCATAGAGTTTTTGAGATTCAATCAAATACTTGTTTCTCATGCTGCGTATACCTACTGCTCCGCCAACACACGCCCCTTATTATTTTCAAAAAAGGAAACGGAAAATCAATGGTTATCCGTCGTTCTCGTTCTCCTTGGATGAATGGAATTAAGGAAGGGGGTGACCGTGATTTCGTGGATGACGAACCCCTTCCATTCGCAAATCCTTCGAAGGATCTGGCCGATCTCCAGTCGCTTGAGGCCGTAGAACTCCTCTCTCCGGTACTTAGACGTGGTGCTTACAGTTCCAGCCGGCGTGCGCTAAACTTAGGTCGTCGGTATTCGACATTTGGCTCCTTTCAATGCTTGCGTTGGTCCGCAAGGCTATTGCAAGGAACCCTTTTCAACTGTGCAAAACTATATGCTTCACCGAACCCCCGACTATCGGAGGGCATTCACTCGCTCGACGTTACGAATCGGATCAGACAAACCACAAAATTTTGTGCTATCGGAATTGGGAAAAGTTGGAAAATTCCGATAAATCTTTAAACACCTATGAGAGTTACATTAAGTTTGTGCAATTGAGGGGACGATTCCCCTCGCTGTTTTCCCTGGCACTTGCCTGCCAACCCTTCCGAACGATGTGCCATACTTGCCCACCCAAACCCCAAAAGGTCGATTTTGAAATCTTCTAAATATTTGTTACAAACCATGTTCGAACCTCCTGGCTAGATTATTCGAAAATCTACCTGGGAAGTCGATTCTGGAAATCTTTTACGCTTACGAGGAAATCTTTAACGCTTACAAAAAAAGGCACGCCTTGTTTTAAGCGTGTCTTCCATGTTCTTCGTGGCGGAGGCGGAGAGATTCGAACCCTCGCACCAGGTTAACCCCGATCTAACGGTTTAGCAAACCGTCCCCTTCGGCCTCTTGGGTACGCCTCCGTGCGGGTAATAATATAAAACAAAACGCAAGGCCTTGCTAGTGTTTTTCCCTCTTTTAGGGGAGAAGACAAAAAAGGACGGCAATTTCAGCCGTCCTTTGGGTCATTTCATCAATAAGCTTTAGCAAAATAAGCGATGATTTTGGACTTCTTGCCACAGACGGGGCAGACTGCATCCCCTTCTTCTATATATTTATAGATGCAGCGAGCGGTGCCGCCATTGGTGATCGTTTTGATTTGATCTTCGCATTCCGGGCATCCGCAATAAGCCATGCGGGCATATCCGCCTTTTTCAAGAGCGGCTTTGAGTTCTTCTACATTGTCCACATCCACGATTTTGGTATCGAGGAAAGCTTTGGCCTTTTGATACATCTCTTCTTGGATGGTTTCTAGTAATGCCGGGATTTCGCTTTCAACGGCTTCGATGTTTCCCACGAGTTTTTCGCCGTTATAACGTTTGCTAAGCGCAACTTGACCCGCTTCGAGGTCCCGCGGACCAAGTTCGAGACGGAGAGGGACGCCTTTCATTTCCCATTCGGCAAATTTCCAACCAGGGGTATGGTCAGAGGAATCGACCTTGACGCGGACGCCTTGCTTGAGGAGTTTTTGACGAATTTCTTCGCACTTCTCCAAAATCCCCGGGGTTTGTTGACGGATCGGGACGATTACGACTTGAATCGGAGCGACGCGAGGAGGCAGAACAAGGCCATTGTCATCGCCATGGACCATAATGACCGCGCCGATTAAACGGGTGGAAACACCCCAAGAGGTTTGATGGGGGGCGTGGAGTTTATTGTCGCGTCCCAAATAAGAGATTCCGAAGGCTTCTGCGAATCCCGTTCCCAAATAATGGGAGGTGCCGCTTTGGAGGGCTTTGCCATCGTGCATGAGTGCTTCAATGGACCAGGTTTCCACCGCACCGGCAAATTTTTCATGCTCGGTTTTTCTGCCTTTGACAAACGGAATAGCCAAGAGGTCACGACCGATGGAGTCGTAGACTTCCAGCATGTCCATCGTATTCTTTCTGGCTTCTTCTTCCGTTTCGAATAAGCAGTGTCCTTCTTGCCAGAGGAATTCCGATCCGCGAAGGAAGGGACGAGTCGTCTTCTCCCAGCGCACTACGGAGCACCACTGGTTATAAATCTTTGGCAAATCGCGATAGCTAGAAACCAAACGCTTATACATATCGGAGAAAAGAATTTCTGAAGTCGGACGGATGATGAGCGGATCGTCGAGTTCTTTGTTGCCGCCAATCGTCGCGACCAAGCATTCCGGAGCAAATCCTTCCACGTGGTCTTTTTCTTTGGCCATCAGCGAAGAGGGGATGACGCAAGGCAAATAGACGTTTTCCGAACCGTGTTCTTTGAATTTCTTGTTCGCAAAGTCTTGGATTTGTTCCCAAATGGCATAGCCATAAGGCAAATAATCGATAAAGCCCTTCACAGAGCTATAATCCATTAATTCCGCTTTGCGGCAAACGTCGGTATACCACTGAGCAAAGTCGCTGTCTCTGCTGGTGATGGCTTCGTTTTTGATTGTTTGTTTTCCCATTTTGTTTTCTTTCCTTTTATCTTCTCATGTCGCGAACTTTCTTCATCGATTTGTTTGGAATCGGGTTGAGCATCGGATCGTAGGGGGCGAAGAATTCGCTGGAGATGTACTTCAGCCCGCTGCGGACGATGATTTCAATGGCATCCCATCCTTCGATGTCGCTAGCGATGATCGGTTTGTTGTAACGGAGCAATTTCTCGACCAAACTATGAAGTTTGGAGCGGATCTTGGCGTCCATGTTTGTAGCGATTCCAGCGAAGCGGAAGCTGCAAACGAAATAATCATAGGCGCTATAAGTCGAAGCGGGGAGTCCCAATTCGCCTTTTTCAAGCAATAATCCAACATGGAAGCCTTTGGCTTTGATTTGCTTCATGTCGCTGACGATGTCTTCCGGGTGGTTTGAATCGAAATGGGCTCGAATGTCTGATTCCTTGAAGAGGAAGACGATATGCGTGGATTTGGCGGCCTTAAGTCTAGCAAATACCGAGAGCATGAAGTCGCGGTCTTCCACGCGGACGTTATAGAAGAGAAGGGAGTCGTGGTCTTTGACTTCGTTTACAAACACCGGAACCGAGTTACGAGCAATCGTAGCAAACAAATCGTGGTCATCGCCGGTTCTCGCCGCATAATCATGCAAGTCATCCATGGAATCGAAATAGGTGTTGATGGGCTCGCTTTTCATCAAATAGCCAAACACTTTTTCTTCTTGAACGGAATAAATGGGTCGGAATCTGGTGCGAATTTTATTGTCGTGAATGATGCGTTCTACTTCCGTGCGGTAGGAATCATTGCTTTCTGGGTCATTCCGGAAGGATTCCTTTCCTTTTTCGTAGAAATAAATCGGAGCGGGATTAGAGAAAGCAATGGATACGGAACGCTTTCCTTCTTCTAGAATCGCCGCGTCATCCTTGGTCGGGAAGAGACGGTGCTCGACTAGAGCCACGCGGAAATCGATTTTGGTCGCATAGCCATTGATGGCCAAATATCGGCGGATGGCATCCACGCAATCTTTAGCAAGGTGCAAACCATCCGGCATCCCTGGGATATGGAAATCGGCAATTATGAATTCGTTGCCGTCGATTTGCATCATGATTCTACGGGAAGTGACTAGAGGCGACACGGCGTTTTGGACTTGCTTCATGACCAAGGGATTCAAAGGTTTGTCTTTATCTTGGATGCGGCGGTAGGCAAAATGGAACACCAAAGTAGCGCCTTTTCTTTTGGAACCGTTTTTCAAGCCAAGCTGATATTGCTTCATCGAAGCAAGGCCGCGATTTTTCGTTTTTCGGCTATTGGCTTGGTTGGTTTCCATCGACTTCAGCAAATAGGAACGAAGGTGAAGGATCCCTTGTTCCGGGTCAAACGAATCGACCTGAAGCATGGAGAAATAGGTTTTGGTTTTGGAGGAACCCGCGCTGGTATCCGTTTCCAAATAATCGGGGGCGCTCGTCTCCGGATCGCTTACGGCATTCACCCATTGGATGACGCGCTTTTGCTCCGATGGGGGGAATTGATGATAAAAATCCGCCAAAGGATAGGGGTTGGTGATCGCATGGGGCGCGGTCACGACAAAATCGCGAACCATCTGCGAGCGGATATCAATGATAAAAATGCGCGATGAATCCATCGTGCGTTCCAGTTCTTCGACGAATTTCTTGTGTTTGGAAGAAGAAACGGCAATCGTAACGATGGCTAATGCGGTCCCGGCAAGTAATAAAAAGAGCGAAACGATATAAGGCCAATTGGCGATGAAGGTTTCCTGAACTTGCTTCCACATAACTCTTAAAGGATATACCACTATGTGGTAAAACGCAAAAAGGTCCTTCTTGCCTAGAAGAAAAAGGAATGGTAACATACCTATCGCACCTTAAACTTGGAGAAATACCCAAGCGGTTGAAGGGGGCGGTTTCGAAAACCGTTAGTGGGGTCATGCTCCAGCCAGGGTTCGAATCCCTGTTTCTCCGCCAATCAGTGCATCGGCTGCCTTCGGGCAGCTTTTTTTCGTGTAAGAAAAATCCCCCTTCTTCTCAAAAAGGAGGGGGACATTGGGTCGAAATCGACTTAGTCGAGCTTCGGTCCGGCTTCTACAAGCGCCTTGCCGGCGTCGTTGGATTCGTATTTGACGAAATTCTTTTGGAAGCGGCCAGCCAAATCTTTGGCTTTGTTTTCCCAAACGCCTTTTTCCGCATACGTATCGCGCGGATCAAGGATATGAGAGTCTACGCCTGGGAGTTCCGTCGGAACTTCGAAATTGAAGAACGGGATCTTCTTGGTCGGAGCGGAAAGGATCGCTCCGCTTAAGATGGCGTCGATGATGCCACGGGTATCTTTGATGGAGATGCGTTTGCCAGAGCCGTTCCAACCGGTGTTGACGAGGTAGGCTTTGGCTCCGCTTCTCTTCATCTTCTTCACCAATTCTTGGGCATATTTGGTCGGATGGAGTTCGAGGAAGGCTTGGCCAAAGCAAGCGGAGAAGGTTGGGGTGGGTTCGGTAATGCCACGCTCCGTACCCGCAAGTTTCGCCGTAAAGCCAGAGAGGAAATAGTATTGGGTTTGTTCCGGAGTCAAAATCGAAACAGGGGGCAAAACGCCAAAGGCGTCCGCGGAAAGGAAGATGACGTTTTTCGCGGCTGGGCCATGGGAAATCGGCCTGACGATATTTTCGATGTGGTCAATTGGATAGGAGACGCGGGTATTTTCCGTGACGGATTTATCGGCAAAATCAATCTTGCCGTTTGCATCGACCGTGACGTTTTCTAACAAGGCGTCGCGACGAATCGCGTTATAGATATCTGGTTCAGAGTCTTTGTCGAGGTTGATGACTTTGGCATAGCATCCGCCTTCGAAATTGAAGACGCCGTTATCGTCCCAGCCATGTTCGTCGTCGCCGATAAGCAAGCGCTTCGGATCAGTGGAAAGGGTGGTTTTGCCAGTTCCGGAAAGTCCGAAGAAGATGGCCGTATTCTCGCCCTTCTTGTCCGTGTTGGCGGAGCAGTGCATGGAAGCGATGCCCTTCAAGGGGAGATAGTAGTTCATCATCGAGAACATGCCCTTTTTCATTTCGCCGCCATACCAGGTGTTGAGGATGACTTGTTCCCGAGAAGTGATATTGAAGGCGACGCAGGTTTCGCTATGGAGACCAAGTTCCTTGAAGTTATCGACCTTGGCTTTCGAAGCGTTATAAACGATGAAATCCGGTTTGAAATTCTTGAGCTCTTCTTCGCTAGGACGGACGAACATGTTGCGGATGAAATGGGCCTGCCAGGCAACTTCGACAACGAAGCGAACGGCCATGCGGGTATCTTTGTTGGCGCCGCAGAACGCATCGACGACAAACAGGCGTTTCCCACAGAGTTCCTCGATGGCGAGTTTTTTAACTTTAGCCCAGGTTTCTTCGCTCATGGGGTGGTTGTCGTTAGGATATTCGGGAGAATTCCACCACACGGTATCCTTCGAATTCGAATCGACGACGATATATTTGTCTTTGGGCGAACGACCGGTGAAGACGCCGGTCATGACGTTGACTGCACCAAGTTCGGTCACTTGGCCCTTTTCATAACCTTCGAGGGTGGATTTCGTTTCTTCCTCGAAAAGCGTTTCGTAGGAGGGGTTATAGATAACTTCCGTTGCCCCTTGGATGCCATAGGCTTCCAAATCCGATGGTTTAAGCATGTGTAAGCTCCTTTTCTTTATTATTATTCGGGTCAGGCGATAGATTCGCCTCCCCCGAAGTAACCTGTTTGATTTGCCCGTCTGTTTCTACGAGCAACGCTCCATTAGAAGCGATTCCCCTTGCGATTCCGCAAAGGTTTTCTCCGTAATAGTTGAGGTGAACTTGTCGGTTCTTTAGATAGTCGCGACTCTCTAGAAGGGGGAACCAATCCGCTTGGCCCGATAAAGCCGATTGCAGAAGGCTATCGAAGCGTTCTAAGAATTCCTGCAGCAGTTCTTCTTTTGAGATTTGATAGCCCAAATTTCCAAGGCTTTCTGCTTTGGAAGCAATTTCTAGAGGGAAGGAACGCGAGGCAAGGTTGATTCCGATGCCAACAATCGCGGATTGCTTTTCTCCTTCTGCGATTCCTTCGCAGAGGATTCCGGCGATCTTTTTGTCTTCTAGATATAAGTCATTAGGCCATTTAATGAGTGGGCGCACCTCATGCATTTCTAAGGCAGAAGAGAGGGCAACCCCACTAATTAATGGAAGAATAGATAAGAGGGCGGAGGAAGATACATCCTTTAATAACAAGGAGAAGATCAAATCCCCTCTCGAAGCTTCCCAGCTTCTCCCTCTTCTGCCGCGTCCCTTGTTTTGAGAAACCGCTGTCACGACAACCCCATCTTCCAAAGAAGAAAGGTTTTCCTTCAGATAATCCGAAGTGGACGGCAAGGTTTCAAAAGCAAGGATGCGGTGATTCATATTCTTACAGAAGCATCATGAGCAAGCCGGCAGCAACGGCAGAGCCGATCACCCCAGCTACGTTGGGTCCCATCGCGTGCATGAGCAAGAAGTTGGAAGGATCTTCGCGAACTCCTTCTTTTTGGACGACGCGGGCCGCCATCGGAACGGCGGAGACGCCCGCCGCGCCAATCATCGGATTGACTTTGCCTTTGGTTAAGACGCACATCAATTTGCCAATGAGCACGCCGCCTGCAGTCGCCATGATGAAGGCGACGACGCCAAGGACGAAGATGAGAAGGGTTTTCGCGGTTAAGAAGGTTTCCGCCGAAGCCGTCGCTCCTACCGTTAAACCCAAAAGGATCGTGACGATATAGAGCAAGGCGTTGGAGGCGTTTTCTACTAACTTCGGAACAACGCCGCTTTCTTTGATGAGGTTGCCAAACATCAAGCAGCCAATAAGCGGTGCGCAGCTAGGAACGATGAGGACGACGATGGCCGTAACCAAAATCGGGAAGATGATTTTCTTGGTTTTGGAGACGGGTTTCGGCATATCCATATGGATCATGCGTTCCTTCTTGGTCGTCAACAAGCGGATGACCGGAGGCTGAATGAAGGGGACAAGGGCCATATAGGAATAGGCGGCAATGGCAATGGAAGAAAGCAGTTCAGGGGCCAATTTTGTGGTCGTTAAAATGGCCGTGGGGCCATCGGCTCCCCCGATAATGCCAATCGAACCGGCCTGAGCAGGGGTAAACCCGCAGGCAACGGCGAGCATGAACGTGACGAAGATGCCGATTTGGGCCGCCGCGCCAAGAAGCATGGTCTTGGGGTTGGAGATCAACGGGCCAAAATCGGTCGTCGCTCCAATGCCAAGGAAGATAAGGCAGGGGTAGATTTCGTATTGAATGCCTTTGTAAAGGACACCTAATAGTCCTTCGTACCCTATGATTTGTTTCACATCTTCCCCATTGGGGTAAAAGACGCCGAGCAAGCCTTTGTATTCAACGTGTTCCACCCAAATTGCATCGCTGTTTTCAACCGTCGCGTAGACCGGATCCATAATGTGAGAAAGCGGAAGATTAGCCAGCAACATGCCAACCCCCATCGGGATAAGCAAATAGGGCTCAGCTTTACGGAAAATAGCTAGGTATAGCAATAGCAAAGCCACTGCAATCATGATGAGGTTTTTCCATCCCCCATCGACGAAGAATTGGGCGAAGCCGGTGTTCTCCCAAAAACCTTGGAAGAAACCGCCGACATCGTTATATAGAAGCGCGGTCATGGCCTCTTACCCCAAGACGACTAAAACGTCCTTGCTGTTTACCGTTGCGCCTTTTTGGACGCGGATTTCCAAAACCTTGCCGTTACTTGGAGCCTTGATTTCGTTTTCAAGTTTCATGGCTTCGAGGATCAAAAGGGTATCCCCGGCCTTCACTTCATCGCCCACTTTGACTTTTACGTCAAGAATCGTTCCTTGCATCGGGGATTCGACGGGTTTGCCAGAAACAGGGGCTGCGGAGGCAGCAGGGGTCGGCGTAGCAGGAGCCGTCGCTTTGGCGGCAGGGGCCGCTTTTACGGTTTCGACTTCCAAGGGTTCGGTTTCCGAAACGGAAAGGATTTTGACCTCAAAGGTCTTTCCGTTGACTTTGACTTTATAGATTCTCATTTTTTCTTCTCCTCATCGATGAGTTTGCAGCTGACGACTTTGAAATCTTCTTTGGTGGACTTGCGGTAATCGATGCTCGCGACAAGCACGGCGGCGATTGCATCTTCGTCCAAGACCGTTCCATCTTGCATCGTGACAGTTTCTTTGACGTCTAAGGCGCGAATATGGTTGAGGCCCATTAAAACCAAGGTGATAACGGCCAAAACCATGAACACCATCAAGACGCATAATAGCGATAATAGGGCGGCGTCCCCAAAATTGTTGATGTCCCAGTGGAAGGAAGAGCCTTCAAAAAGAATCATCATAGACGAACGGAGAATTCCTCCGCCTCCAGTCCATATTTCTTCTTCAAGAACGAGATGGCCACTTGGTCGAACAAGGCAATCGAAAGGACGTCTTCATCCGTCTTGGCAATCTTCTTGTATTTCTTCTTTAACTCTTCAAATTCTGGGGCAAGCTTATCGGCGGGACGATAGGTGATCACCTCATCATTGCCAATGATTTTCTTTTGGATGGTGGGATCCACGGGTGCCGGGGCCTTGCCGTACAATCCGTGGAGATAGTCCTTAATTTCCTTGGGGACCATCTTATAACGTTCTCCCGTGATGACGTTCATGACGGCTTGGGTGCCCACCATCTGGGAAAGTGGGGTGACAAGAGGAGGATAGCCAAGGTCTTTTCTAACCCGCGGAACTTCTTGCAAAACCGCGTCGTATTTATCCATGGCTCCCTGCTTTTCGAGCTGGCTCATGAGGTTGGAGAGCATGCCGCCTGGAACTTGGTATTTCAAAATGCTCGGGTTGCAGGAAAGTGCCTTAGGTTTCAAGATGCCTTTTTTAAGGTATTTTTCTTTAATCGGATTCAAAATCGCGGCAGCTTCATCCAATTTTTCTTGGTTGAGTTTGGGATCGTATTGAGTGCCTTTTAACGCATAGTTGAAGGCTTCGGTCGGGGGCTGCGAAGTTCCTCCGCTTAAAGGAGAAAGGGCCGTGTCGATGATATCAACACCCGCTTCAATCGCGCGGCGATAGGTAAGCGAGCAAACCCCGCCCGTGCAATGGCTATGGAGTTCGATCGGTAATTTGGTGTCTTTCTTTAATTGGGTGATGAGGGAATAGGCATCCTCGGGAAGCAAAACACCCGCCATATCCTTAATGCAAAGGCTATCGGCGCCCATCTTCTCAATCTCCTTGGCAAGTTCAACATAATAAGAAACCGTATGAATCGGACTCGTCGTGTAGGAAAGGGCAATTTGGCAATGGCCGCCGTATTTCTTGCAGGCGTCCACCGCGGATTTGAGGTTGCGTACATCGTTAAGCGCGTCAAAGACACGGATGATGTCGATGCCGTTTTCTAACGATTTCTGAACGAATTTCTCCACGATATCGTCGGGATAATGGTGGTATCCCAAGATGTTCTGCCCGCGGAAAAGCATTTGAAGCTTTGTATTTGGGCAGGCTTTGCGGATCGCTCTTAGTCTCTCCCAAGGGTCTTCGTCTAAGAAACGAAGGCACGAATCAAAAGTCGCCCCGCCCCAGACTTCTAACGCATAGAAACCTGCTTGGTCCATGAAAGGCGCAACGCGAAGAATCTCTTCCGTCGTTAAGCGCGTGGCAAGCAGGGATTGCGAACCGTCTCGGAGGGCCGTGTCAACAATTTTTACTCCCATGTCTATTCTCCTTTTTAGAGCCGGAAATTTGTTCCAAAATCGAATCCCTTGTAAACCATTTATGCCCTTTTGGAACAGGGGTTTTCGGACAACTGGTAAATTTTGACCGATTTACCAACAAAAAGAGGGGATTTTCTTCCAACCCTTATAGGGAATTACCGATTTCAATCGATGATTTCAGGAAATCCTTTCAATTTTATGTATGAAAAAGCCCCCGGAAAGGAGGCAAGATTTGGAAGCAGGAAATTAACGCTTTTTGTCAAATAATGGCCGGAGGCGGAGGGAGAAAATGCTTGCGACGGCGATTTTCAAGGCATCCCCTGGCAAAAAAGGAATCACGCAGGCGGCCATTGCTTTGCCAAACCCATTTCCAAGATAAAGCATAAACCACAGAACTCCAATCGCATAAAGGACGATGGTTCCGGCAATCATGGCGATGGGGTACATCCACTTCTTATCTTTAAAGAATCCAATCAATAACGATTCAAGAATCACGCAGGGTAAATAACCGATCAAGAATCCGCCGCTAGGCCCAAGAATCACTTGGAAGCCTCCTTGGAATTTGGAGAACACGGGCAAGCCGACACTGCCTAATAATAAATAGAGCAAAACAACAAGAGAGGACCACTTCCAATCTAGTAATGCCCCGATGAAATAAAGAACGAGCGTCGCCATCGTGATGGAGATGGGTTCAATGGGGATCGATAAGGGGGAGAGGACGCACATAAGGGCGGTGAATACGCCGACAAAGCACATCCGTTGAATCGCGGGGTGACGCCACGAGGATTTCTTTTCCGTTTTGGGGGAAATGGGGTTTGAGTTTTCCATAAACGGGTAGATTTTAGCAAATTCGCCTCTACGTGGCTCTTCTTTTTAAAGCGTGCCCTTTCCCTTTTGAAGTCACCCCTTCTAAAATAAAAGAATGAAGCACACCAAAATCACATTCTTGGGATCGGGCGCTTGGGGGACGGCTCTCGCCTCTATTTTAAGTTCCAACCCTTCCCGTCAAATTGTTTTATGGGGAAAAAGCCCAGCAGAAATTGAAGATATTTCGTTTCATCACAAAAACTCTAAATATTTTCCCGGCAAAAAACTTGCCGATAACATCGAAGCGACTTTGTCTTTGGAAGGCGCGTTGACGAATACCGATCTTTTGGTTTTGGCTTTGCCTAGTGGAGCCGTTTCTAGCGTCCTTCCCGAAGTAGCAAAATTGTTAAAAACCAAACCTTTGATGGTATCTCTAACAAAGGGATTTGACGAGAAAACGGGACTTGGGTTATCGAGCCTCATTCGAGAAATCATGGGGGATTCCATCCGCGGATTCGTGTCGATGATGGGCCCTACCTTTGCTAGCGAAGTCATGAACGGAGACTCCACCTGCATCGCCGCGATTTCGCAAAATAAGGACGATGCCATCGAAGTTCAGCAGCTGTTCTCCACTCCTTCTTTCCGCGTTTATACTCAAAACGACGTTATTGGGGCGGAGGTAGGATGTGGCATGAAGAACATCATCGCCATTGCCAGCGGAATCCTCGGAGGGCTTGGGTATGGAGACAACGCGAGAGCCTCTTTAATTACGCGTGGGTTAGCAGAAATCACCCGTTTTGGTGTCCATTCCGGCGCCCAGGAAAAAACATTCTTGGGCTTAACTGGAGTTGGAGATTTATTCTTAACCTGTTCCAGCAAACAATCGCGGAACTATAGTTTTGGATATGAGGTTGGGAAAGCCAATGACGCCTCCGTCATTTTAAAAAATTTAACCAAGACGGTAGAAGGAATTCCCGCGACGAAAATCATCCATGAAATCGCCGCTAAAAAAGGCATCAGCGTTCCGATTGTTGACGCGGTTTATGCCGTTATTTATGAAAATCAAAACCCCAGAAAAATGGCAGAATCTTTGATGAGCCGTTCGTTGAAAGCAGAATAAAAAACCGCCGATTTGGCGGTAAGCATTCTTTTATTTGATGGGTGGAAGGAAGAAACGTCCGTAAACTTGTTTGAGCTCCACAACCTCGATAAAGGCATTGGGGTCCGCGCTTTCAATGACAGCCACCGCGTGATTCACTTCATAGCTAGAAACCACCATTTTGATGAGGTAGCGGCCTTTGCCCGAATAAGCGCCTTCGCCCTTGACGATCGTTGCGGCGTGTGGAAGGTTGGCGATAAGGATTTTTCCCAAATCCTCGTGGTCGGTGACCACTTCGATTTTCATTTTCTTGTTCCGTAAGTGAATGACATCAATCACCATGGACGTGGACATCATGTAAAGGATGGAATAGCAGGCGCCCCCGATATATTGCATCGAATTGCCGGTTCCAGAATTCCAAATTTGAATGGAGCCAAGAAGGGTAAAGACCACAAGGGTAACGCTATTCATGATAAGGGAGTAACGCCCCACCAAAACGTTCTTTTTTAACGCCACGTAGTAGGCAACAACGTCGATTCCTCCGCCGCTTCCGTCGACCTTAAAGGCAAAGCCGCTGCTAAGCCCGGTGCAAACGCCGGCAAAAACCGCGCGAGCCAATAAGCCGCCGTTATTGTTGGCGAATTCGGCCAAATCATGAATCCACCCGTTATCCCAAACCGAGAGAAGGGCTTCGAATACGGAAACAAGAATGACGTTTAAGAAGGTATAAACCGTAAAACGCTTTCCAATCCCCTTCCACGCAAGAATGAAAATGGGGATGTTCAAGGCAAAATAAAGCACAGAGAAAAGGATATTTTCCACCTGGGCCGTCAGAATATCGTGAGAAAGAAATAACGACAAAAACATGATGATGGTCTGGGAAATGCCACTCATGCCGCCCGAAACGAGTTTGGTGACCTCACCGCCGCTATCAGCGATAAGTTTATTCGGAACCAAGAAGCACTTATACCCAATAGCCAAAATAAAGGCCGAAAAAGTAAGAACGAGGACGTTCCATCCATTGAATACGGCGCTCTTTAGAATCGGGTGATCATACAGTTTATCTTCGACGCGTTTTTTCCAAGAACGGTGATTATTGCTCATGGCTCTCGATTATAGAGCATCCCCTATCCGAAAAGAAGAACCACCCGGCAGGATTTATACGTTGAACAATTTTCCCTTACTTTAGTAAGTACTTGGTTGATGAGCCTAAAAATGGGTGCTATCATTTACCCGCTGTTTTTACAGGCATCCTATTTTTTTCGGAGGACGTTATGAATATTCTAAAAGCAATTGGTGGAAACTTCTCCAAATTGTGGCGTTGGATCCGCGAAACCGCGTGGGTTCAGCCCCTTCTCATCGTTGGAGCCATTTTCGCCGTTATCTTCTCAATCCCAAAATTCACGACTTGGTTTAATGCCATGGGCGCGGATTCTTCCTCCGGCTACTTCACTTCGTTCCGTCTTTCCCTTGAAGGCGAAGGACGCTTGATCACCGAAAACGGAAAAACCACTTCCGTCATGACCGAAGCCGACAAAGTCACCAAAACTCTCTTCCTCGGTTCCAGCGCGACTAACGCCAAAGACAACTATAAAACCTACGCGGATTATCAAGCCGCGATGAAGGAAAAAGGCGTCTTCGATTATGGCGAAAAATATTACCTCGCCATCGTTGCTCGCGATTCCTCTTCTTCCGACACCTTCCGGGATGCGTTCCAAGTTCTTCAAGACAACTGGGGTGGACGCTTCAACGCCGAAGACAAGAAGGATTTCGCCTTGAAGACCATCTTCTCCGACGAAGTTTCTACGAACGACGACGACTACGAAGTCGAATCGGATAAGAAAGCTTTCTCCCGTTACCTCAACAAATGGAACGGTGGCGAAGGCGGAGCCGACTTCTTCTCCTACGTCGGGCCGGAACTCCAAGAAGCTCCGTTCAAAACCAACAATTCCGTTTCCGATTCCAACTACGAGCACATCACGATGCCCGAAATCGACACCTTCGATGTTCCGACCGTCTTCTTGGTCGACTTCTCCGAGGAAGCCTGGAACGCGGGACGTTATGGCATCTCCGAAGCGATTTGGACCCTTTCCGGAAGCAACAACTACGACAAGGCCAACATGCTTCTCAACATGTGGAACCACTTTAACGGGGCGACGGATAACATCTTCTCTTCCGCCTACCAAAAAGCCTAATCCTCCTTTCTTAAATCGCCCCGCCGGAAACGACGGGGTTTTCTATTGGGCGTTATTCCCCTTTATATAATAAGGATAGGGAATTGCCCTCTTGCAAGAAGCCCCCAAGATTCTTATCGTCTTTAAAGAAATCCTATGAACAAAGAACTAACCCCCTCCCAGCAAATCGAGCGCAGCCTCGACTGCGAATTCAAATTCAATATCTGGCATAAATTCATTGAGGCCCTTGGCGAATACAAGCTCGTGAACGAAGGAGACAAAGTTGCCGTTTGCATCAGCGGCGGCAAAGACTCCATGCTTTTGGGCTTGCTGTTCAAGCATTTGAAACGATATAGCAAAGTCCATTTCGACGTGGAATACATCGTAATGAATCCAGGATATAACGAAGAGAATTTCTCCCTCATCAAAAAGAATCTCGAACTCCTCGATATTCCTGCAAGGATTTATTTCACCGACATCTTTGATATTGCTAATTCCACGAGCGAAAAACCCTGCTACCTCTGCGCGAAGATGCGCCGGGGAGCTTTATACCGCATCGCCAAGGAAATGGGATGCAATAAAATCGCTTTGGGCCACCATTATGACGACGTCATCGAAACGACGTTGATGAATATGCTCAATTCCGGATCTTTCCAAACGATGCTCCCTAAGCTCCACAGCACCCACTTCGCGGGAATGGAAATCATCCGTCCCCTATATTTAGTACGGGAAGAAGATATCCTCGCTTTCCGCGACTTCAACCATCTTCGTTTCATCCAATGCGCCTGCCGCTTCACCGAGAATGTGGCTTCTGCTGCTAACGCGGTGACCTCTCAACGCGCGGCGACGAAGGCCTTAATCAAGAAATTAAAGGAAGAATATTCCCCCGTCGTGGAAAAAAACATCTTTAAGGCCGCCTGCAACGTCACCTTAGACAAGGTGCTTGGATATAAGGAAAACGGGATCTTCCATAGTTATCTAGACAACTACGAGGAAGAAGGAAGGCGAATCGATCAAGAAATCAAAGATTCCAAGCTCGAAGAAAAGGTCATCGAAAAGGCAGAACGGGAACACCGCCCCATGCAAATCGACGATTCGTTTAGCAAGAAGGACTAATCATTCCTTCTTTTTCTTTTGGTAATATTCTACGACGACCGGCGGGACTAACGGAGAGATATCCACGCCTTCTAATTGCATCTCGTTAATCGTGGAGGAGGAAATAAACGTCGTTTCCCTTCCCGACATGAAAAACACCATATCGATATCTGGCCCCGCAAAACGATTGGCCGCGGCCAATTGAAATTCATATTCAAAATCAGTGACGGCACGAAGACCACGGATAATATGGTTCGCGTGATGCTTTTTGCAGTAATCCACGGTTAGTCCGGGATTAAAATCCACCGAAACATGAGGGAATTGCTTCGTGGCTTCTTTCATCATCTCCAAGCGTTCTTCGATGCTGAAATTCCCTTTCTTGGAAGGATTGACGGCGAGAAGAAGAATGACATGATCAAAAACGCCAAGGCTACGTTGCAAGACATCGAGGTGGCCATTGGTAATCGGATCAAACGAACCAGGATAAACAGCAGTACGCATATTATCGTTCCTTTCTTAAGGTTAAAACGGAAGTACGTCCATAATGCTTGAAACGAACGTCTTGATAGGAAGAGGAATCAAAATCCAAATCCCCTTCATATTCTAGAATAAGCGTGGAATAAGGATGAAGGAGGCCCTTAGCCCATAAAGCATCCACCGCTTCTTGATAATAGGCTTTTTCTTTATAAGGGGGATCGAGGAAAACGATATCGAAGGGGGTGGAGAAGGAAGCGATCACGGAACGAAAGTCGCAGCAATGGACGATTCCGTTCATCTCTTTTAATTTCTTAAGATTCTCCGTAATCACCTGGGCGGCTTTAGAATCTGCTTCCACAAAATCGCAATGAGCGGCTCCGCGAGATAGCGTTTCAATCCCAAGGGCTCCGCTGCCGGCGAATAAATCCAAAACATTCGCGCCTTGGATTTGATTGCCAAGGCTAGAAAGCATGGCTTCTCTGACTCGGTTTTTGGTAGGGACCGTGACCGATTCAGGGACTTCGATTTGACGGCTGCGATATTTCCCTGCAACGATTTTAAGCATGGGGTTTGCCTCCACAGGAAAGATGGTACTGATAAGGCCCAAAAAGGATTTCGTCGAGTTCGGCATAAAGACGTCGAACCGCATAATAGGCTTTTTGGTATTGCTGGGAAAGTGGATATTCGTCGAGTTCTTTCTTGGCTAGATAGAGTTCATGCTGGGCAGGAGGTGTTTTTTCGGGATCATCTTGTCCAAAATAAAGGGAATTCGCATACCCCTCTGCCTTCTTTTTGGCTTCAAGGGATAATTCCATGAGTTTAGGGTCGGCGTTAACTTCTTGGTCCAAGGCGTTTAAGGTTAAAATCCGTTCGTCTTGGTCCAAGGCCTTTTTTAATGTTTCGAGAGCGCGATAAGTCGTTTCTTTCATATGCGAACTATTTTACCCCTTCCCCCTCGCTCGTGCTAGAATATCGGGGCTATGTTGTTCCGTATTACCAAAGACACCGACCCGAAATTGCGTCGTAAATGCGAAGACGTCCCCCTTCCTTTAAGCGAAGAGAACCAAAAACTCATCGACGACATGCTCGAATATTTAAAGTTGACCCAAGACGAAAAATTCCGCGCGAAGCATCCTAACACCCGCGAAGGCGTGGGTTTAGCGGCGCCCCAAGTAGGGCATAATCTCAAAATGCTTGTGATTTCTTATCCAACGGGGGACGAAAAAGACCCCTTGGTGGAATATCAGCTCGTCAACCCCAAAATCGTCGTGAATTCGGTTAAGAAAGCCTATTTAAACGGCGGAGAAGGATGCTTGTCCGTCGATGACGAGCACCCTGGTCACGTGATCCGCGACTACAAAATCAAGGTGAAAGCCTACGACGCAAAGTCGAAGCAAAACATCGAAATCACCGCGCGTGGATATGATGCGATTGTTTTGCAGCATGAGATCGATCATCTCTCCGGCATTCTTTTCTACGACCGAATCGACCCGAAAGACCCCTATCAAAAACCGGCGAATTCCGTCGCGATTTAATTCTTTGAAACCACTTACATCATTTCTCACTCTTTTCATTGTCGCTCCCCTCTTGTATAGTTTTTTTGAAAAGCGGAACATAACGCAATTGCTCTGTTTGCATGATTTCAATCCCAGTCAGTGTTTCTTTTTGAAAGGTTTATAACTATGAAAGGATCCCCCATCAACATCTTCGCCCTTGGCGGCCTCGGCGAGGTCGGCAAGAACACTTATTGCATCGAAAATGATCGCTCGTTGATCCTCGTGGACGCCGGCGTTCGCTTTCCCGAAGCCAATCTTCCTGGAGTGGACTACGTCATCCCCGATTACACGTATTTGAAAGACAATCGCGCCAAAATCAAAGGATTATTCATTACCCACGGTCACGAAGACCATATCGGTGGCATTCCTTTCTTGCTCCGCACCGTCCGTATCCCTGTGATTTACGCCCCGCGTCTAGCGGCCGCTTTAATCCGCCATAAATTAGAGGATTCCCGTTTCCGCGATCCCGTTAAAATCGTGGAATACGATAGTGACTCCGTCATTAAAATCGCAGACGATTTCGTCGTCTCCTTCTTCCGCGTCACCCACTCCATCCCCGATTCCTTCGGCTTATGCATCGACACCAGCGAAGGACGTATCATCGAAACCGGCGACTTCAAGATTGATTTGACTCCCGTTGGGCCAAATTTTGAAATCAATAAGCTTTCTGAATTGGGCTCGCAGGGCGTTGATTTGCTCATGGCCGATTCCACGAATGCCGAAATCGAAGGCTATACCCCTTCCGAAACCGCGGTCCGTCATGGCGTGGAGGAAATCTTTGATAAAGCCGTCGGCCGTATCATTGTTTCTACCTTCTCCAGCAACATCAACCGTATCCAACAGGTCGTGGAAGTGGCCGTTGCCCATAAACGTAAAATCTGCGTCTTAGGCCGTTCGATGAAAAACGTCATCGGCATTGCCCGCGAACTCGGCTACATCAAGATCCCCGATCAATCGATCATTCAAGAAAACCAGCTCAAGAATTACCGCAACTCCGAGGTTTGCATTGTTTGCACCGGCAGCCAAGGCGAACCGATGGCCGCGCTTTCTCGCATTGTTTCCGGGGATAATCGCTTCACCCAAATCTACCCGGGCGACACGGTCGTCTTCTCTTCCAATCCGATTCCTGGCAACGGTGCCCTCGTGGACCGTATTGTCAACAAACTCGTTCGTTTAGGAGCCGACGTCAAGCAGAATTCCATGGCGTTCAGTCTCCATTCTTCCGGCCACCCTTCTCGCCAAGAATTGCGCTTAATGCAGCGCTTAGTGAACCCCAAATACTTCATGCCTGTCCATGGCGAATACCGCATGTTGAAATTGCATGGAGAAATCGCCAAGCAGCTTGGTATGCCCGACGATCACATCTTCATTTGCGATAACGGCGACCAAATCGTGCTTCAAAATCACACCGTCCGTCGCGGTGGACAAGTTCCTGCCGGAGCGAAATATATCGATGGTTTGGACCTTGATGGCGTCAGTTCTCAAACGATGAACGACCGTGAAATCCTTAAAAACGATGGTATGGTCAGCGTCCTCATGGTCACGGATAAGCGTCATAGCAAATTGTTGGTTCCCCCGATGCTATATACCCGTGGATTCAATTCCGCAGAAGATAGCCATGTTGTCCGTCATTCTCAAATGAAGGCGCAGCAATGCGTCCAAGAACTGATGTCGCGCAACGCGAGCTACGCGGAAATCAAATCCTCTCTCAAGGATGTCCTTTCCAAATACATCCAACGCAAAACCGACCGCCGTCCGATGATCATCCCGGTCATCATGGAAGCCCGCTGATGTTCATCCTCGCTTCTGGATCCCCACGAAGAAAGCAGCTCCTGCATAAGCTGCTATCCGACTTTGAAATTATCGTCCCTTCCGTCGACGAATCCATTTTGAATTTGCCCGCGAAAGATTTACCGTTAGAAGAAAGCCGCATGAAAGCTTATGCGGCTTTTTCTTCGCATCCTTTGGATCAGGTTTTAGCCTGCGATACCGTGGTTGTTTTAAATAACAAGGTACTTGGTAAACCAAAATCCGAACAAGAAGCCTTTGAAATGCTAAAGGCGGAACAAGGCAAAAAGCAGGTGGTATTATCCGGGTACACCTATATCGATAAAGATTTTGAAATCAGCCGAACCGTAAAAACAGATGTTTATTTCCGTCCCTTAAGCGACGAGCAAATTTGGGAATATATCCGTATCCATAAGCCATTAGACAAAGCGGGTTCTTATGGCATTCAAGACGATTACCCGTTAATTGACCATATCGAAGGAAGTTTCGATAACGTCATGGGTCTTCCCACCGAAGATTTAGCGGTCCACCTTCGTCGAATTCTCGCCAAATAAAGTCTTCTCTACTTCTTCGGCGTTTCCGCGGATAACTAAGGTTAAGCGATCGCTCATTTGAATGAAGCCGTCCACGCCGGCTTCTTTTAATTCATCCTTTTTCAAAAGGTCGTAATTCTTTAATTTGAGTTCGATGCGCGATCCTTTGCGGAGGTGGGACAAGACGTTTTCTTCTCCTCCTAGCGCATCCATCGTTTGGGCTTTGGCAATAACAGCTTTCTTGCTTTTTTTCTTCTTTTTGGCAACGGGAATAAATAAGAGCAAAAGAACGCAGAGCAGGATGAATCCTGCGAGGGCAAAAGCCAAATAAACCGCGTTTTGGGAAAGCCATTCGTTGAAGGAGGCTTGCGTGTCGTCTAATAAAATCAATCCAAGAATCATAAGTGAGCAAAGTATAGCATGTTGAAGGAAATGCGTAGGGGTCAATGCGTTTTCCTCCCATTCCATTGCGGATTCTATTTGTTACGTCCATTAATGTGTTTGGAGGGAAATAAGTCCCGCAATATAGGAGAAACGAACTTTACTTTAAAAATTCGTGACCGTTTAATTCGGTTTCCGGAAGCTTTTCCTTGCTTTAGGGAATCGAAGATTACCTTGAACCACTTTTTAAGGGACAAGTGTATAATATCGCCTAGAGGTAATATAGCCATGTCCAATACGATTGAAATTGAAGCCAAAGCCCTGGTTAAACAAGACGAATACCGTAAATTAGCCAACTTGTTTCGGGGATCCCCACGTTATGTTCAAACCAACTATTACATCGATACTGAGGACCGCCTCCTCGCCAAGGAAGGGGTTGCCCTCCGCATCCGGGAGAAGCAAGGCCAATACGAATTAACCTTGAAAACTCCGTTATCGGAAGGATTGCTTGAAAAGAACGTATCGATTTCTTTCCAGCAATTCGCGGATCTTCGCGACCTAGGCGAATTCCCCAAGACCGATATTGAACGTTTCTTAATTCAACTAGGATTTGATACAAAGAAACTGTCTATTCTTACCTATTTATCCACCGAACGCATCGACGTAGAATACGAAGGGGGGTTGCTTTCTATTGACCGCAACACCTATTCTGGCAAAACGGATTATGAAGTGGAATTCGAATACAATTCCCTTGCTGGTGCCCAAAAAATCATGAAGGAATTCTTGGAGAATAACGGTGTGGAATGCCACTTCTCCACGGCCAGCAAAGTCCAAAGAGCCATGAAGGCGATTGGAAAATAAAAGGGATTCAATCATTTCTTTCGCCTAGGGTAATCCTAGGCTTTTTATATGAAAAAATCGCCCGGATTTCTCCGAGCATTGATCGTTATAGCGATGCTTTCTTGCAGCCTTCCGGCAAATCCAAATGGCTAGGCACGTCCTTATCGCAGTCCTTGCGGTCGCAGGAAGCGCAATAGGATTCGGCAAGACGACGGGCACGGGGAATAAAGGTGCGAATCTCTTCTTCGTTGTAGCCCACTTGCACACGACGGTCATCGACGATGATCGGGCGTTTTAGAACGGAAGGATTTTTGCGGATGAATTCGATGAGCTCGCTGATTTTCATATCATCGAAATCGATGTGCTGTTCCTGAACGATCTTAGAACGTTGGGAAATGATATCGTCCGTCCCGTTTTCCGACTTCGAAATGACTTCGCGGATATCATCCGCGGTGAGGTCGGGTCCGAAGATGTTTTTGGATTCATAGGGAATCTTTTGCTCATCGAACCATTTTTTGACCTTTCGGCAGCTGGAACAGGAGGGGGAAGTGTAAATCTTAATCATTGCTTTATAAAATATACGCTAGAAATTCATCATGGCAAGAGGGTCTTCCTACCCTTTTTTATAGGAGCCCCTATAATAGGCCGCATGGAGAAAAAGGTCATCGCCATCGATTTAGATGGAACGTTACTCAAAAACGACGAAACGTTGACTCCCTTTTCCGCTTCGATCCTTTCTGCTTTAGAAAAGCAGGGGCACGTTGTTTTGTTAACCAGCGGCCGTCCTCCTAGAGCCATTTTGCCTCTTTGGGAACAGGCGGGACTCCATTCTCCGATCATTTCCTATAACGGGGCATTGGTCTTTCATCCAGGGGATCCTTCTTTTTCCCGCTTCGAAGCGAAATTCCCCTTGTCCAAAATCCAATCCTTGATTCAAGAATGTAGACCCCATTGCTTCTGCATGATGGGTGAAACCTCTTCCTGCATTTACGAAGAGGGAAACACCAAAGACCTCCATAAATATTTTTGGAGGGACGGGATGGGAATCCATCCGTTAAGCGAATTAAAAGAAGACCCCTTTACCTTAATTTTCGGGGAGTGTCCTGAAGAAGACGAATGGGTGGAAAATATAGCCAAGAAATATTCCTTATCCTGGCGACATTGGCGGAATATGCCTTACAGCGAACTTTATTTTCCCGAAGCCTCCAAAGGAGAGGGGTTAAAGAAAATATTAGGGATTTTAGGGGTATCCAAAGGGGACGTGTATGCGTTTGGGGATTCCGATAACGATTTATCGTTGCTATTAGAAGCCGGACACCCCTACTGCATGAAGGACGCAAAAAGCCATCTTTTAAAAGAAAGATTCCCCTTAACGAAAAAAGGCCACGACGAGGACGGCGTAGCCTTGGAACTTCAGCAAATCTTTTCTTTATAACCCAGCGTCTTGACGGACGAAGGCGTTGATCGCTTCGATTTTGTCTTTTAACCCATCCAAAGAGGGGCCAACAGCCTCGATATAGAATTTCATCTTGGGTTCGGTGCCAGAAGGACGGATGCAGAGGGTGGATCCATCTTCGAGGAAATATTTAAGGACATCGCTAGAAGGGAAACCAACGAGCTCTTCTTCTTTTCCGTCTTTTTCGATCGTTTTGCCATGGAGGTAATCGTTGATTTTAACCACGGGGATCGAAGCGATTTCCCAGTACAGGTTTTGATGGAGACGGTCCATCAAGGCCTTCATCTTATCTGCGCCTTCCATGCCTTCAAAATAGACGTCCTTAGTTTCGGTTACATGATAGCCATATTTCTTTTGAAGGTTATCGAAGGCAACATCCAAGGGGGTGCCTTGGTTATGGTAATAAAGGGCCATTTCGGTATAAAGAAGGATGGCCTGGATGCCGTCTTTATCCCGGACAAAGGGTTGAACGAGGCAGCCATAGGATTCTTCGTAACCAAAGAGGAATTTCTTGCCGTTAGGCTTTTCTTCTTCTTGATGAATCGCATGGCCGATGAATTTGAATCCGGTGAGGAAGGATTGCGAACTCACCCCATAGGCTTTGGCGATGACGCGTCCTAAGGAAGTCGTGACAATCGTATCGTAGAGGACTCCATTTGCAGGGAGACATCCTTGTTTTTGATAAGAAGAAAGCAAGTAATCCAAGAGGAGAGGGGCGCTTTGGTTGCCGGTGAAGCGTTCATAGGTTCCTTTAGAAGAAAGGAAAGCCAGGCCGCATCGGTCACCATCGGGATCGGTCATTACGGCGAGGTCGGCATGGTTTTTATGGCAATATTCCAGGGTAAGGTCCCAGGCTTTGGCAACCTCGGGGTTCGGGGAAGCCGTGGCCCCAAACGCGGGATCATGGACGCATTGCTCTTTCACGGGAATGATGGTATAACCCGAATCCTGGAATACGCGCATCGCATTTTCATAGCTCGCGCCATGTTGGGGGGTATAGACCACTTTGAAATTCGATTTGTCCAAATCTGGATTCACGCGGCAGGACTCCACGAGTTTGCAGTAAGCGTCATCCACTTCTTCTCCTAGGACAATGGTTTCACCTTGTTGAACCACAACCGGGACTTCGAATTCGAGTTCGTTTGGGAGTTTGTCGGCGAATCGAAGCATCTCGTTCGCCTGATTGGGAACGAGTTGGCAACCCGTTTCATCATAAATCTTGTATCCGTTATATTGCTTGGGGTTATGGGAAGCGGTGATCATGACGCCGCCTTTGGCCTTGCAATATCTCACGGCAAAAGAAAGTTCAGGAACGGGGCGAAGAGAAGGGAAGATAAAGGCTTTGATGCCCATTTGGTTAAAAATCTTCGCGGCAAGCAAAGCGAATTCGCGGGACTTAAAACGGTTATCGTGGGATAAAACGATTCCGCGGGTTTTCGTATCTTCGCCGAGGGACAAAAGATATTGTCCGAAAGCCACGGAGACTCTTCCCACCGTATGTTCGTTCATCCGGTTCGTGCCAGGGCCCAATACCCCGCGCATCCCAGCCGTGCCGAGTTCGACGTCTTTGAAGAAAGCGTCGTCGAGTTCTTCTTGGCTCATGGAACGGATGCGGGCTTTATCCTCTTCGCTGACGCGGGGGGAGGATAACCAACGATTCGAATTTTCTTTGACTTTGTCCATATCAAATTCCTTTCTTAGAATGGGTTATGCGTCAAAATCTCAATGGCGTCTTCAAAAAACGAGGGAATGGGGGAAGTGATTTGGCGATGGGCCAAGCCTTTTAACGCCCCCGAAACATCGCCGAAGCAAAGCTTTTCGGCGTGGAGCAATTGCGAGGTGATTCCGCATAATCTTTTGGCTTTGCGGCAATCTTGAAAGTCTCCATATTTTTCATCTCCGACGATGGGGTGTCCAATCGAAGCGAGGTGGACGCGAAGCTGGTGGGTACGGCCTGTCAACAAATGGAGTTCTAATAAGGTATAGGAACCAAACCGTTGCAAGACATGATATTCCGTCTTCGCGGTTTTTCCTCCCTTAGCAAGGGGACAAACGGATACGCGGCCCGTTTGGACATCCTTTTTAAGGGGCTTATCGATAAAACCATCTTTTTCAACATCTCCCACGACAAGGGCCACATAATACTTATCAATTTGGGTACGTTCTTTGAATAAATCCGTTAAATCCTTCAGGGCGCGATCCGTTTTGCCATAGCAAATGAGCCCACTGGTGTTGCGGTCTAAGCGATGGGCCGGGGAGGGGACGAACGTATTGTCGTTAGGATCATAATCCCCTTTTAAATAGAGATAATCCAATACGGCATTCCCTAGTGTTTCTCTAACGCCTGTCTTGTCGCCATAGACCAATAACCCCTTGGGCTTATCGATAATCAGCACTTCATCGTCTTCGTAGGCGATGGGATATTCCAAAGGCTTCTTTTCCGCGGGACGGGGCTTTTTGAAATCTTCCAGTTGCTGGTCCGTCACATAGATGCGGATCACATCCCCTTCTTGGAGGATGTAGTCTTTTTTAATCCAATGGCCATTGGCCTTGATGTCTTTTTTGCGGAAGGCCTTGTAGATGAATCCAAGCGGGGCTTCTGGCAAGTATTTCTTCACGAATTTCTCTGCCTTTTGGCCTGCGTTAAGACGAGATACGACGGTTTCTTTCATAATCCGAATTAGTCTAGCAAAAATTACGTTGCGAAGCGATGACGAAACACCTATAATCTCACTTGCCTGAAAAGGCGAAACGCGGAGGAATACCCAAGTGGCCGAAGGGGCGGGCTTGGAAAGCTCGTAGTCTCTTAACCGGGAGCTAGGGTTCGAATCCCTATTCCTCCGCCAAACATTAAAAACGCTCCCAAGGAATGCGCCAAGGGAGCTTTTATTTTGAATGATAATTGGTTCTTACTGGGATAATCTAGGATAATAATTTTGCCAATGGTTAAGTTCAATTATTTCTTTATCGCTGAGTTGAGAATATTTTTCTGAATCTTGGATATATTTTTGCTTATTAATGTTCAAGAAACGTTTCTTTATATCGCCATAATACGGATCTAAATTTGTTAAAAATTTCAAAATAAAGTCATAGCCATATTCATCGTATGTACCATATTTTTCAAAACATTTTAAGAAATCGTCAAAGATTGCAGGGTCAGCACTATCATCCCCGGTTAAAAAAGGATCTGCCTCAGAGAGGAAAAGACCAAATAAATCATCTTTATCTTTTTCCCACTCTTCATTTAAAGCAAGGTACATTAATTTCAAAACTTGGATTGGTTGATTAATCATTGTTTTTCCCCTTTTTTGTGATATTTAAAATTGTAGTTATTAACACCGCCGTTTTGGATGACTCCGTATCTTTCATAAACCCAGTACTCCTTGCCATTAACAACTTTCGAATAAATGTTGAAACCTCGCGAGAGTTACATTAAGTTTGTGTAATTGAGACGTCCCCGCTAAGAATTTAAATCCCGGCTAATGGCAAAACGTAGGTATCATCGCCAAGGGAATAAAGGTTATCCGTGTTGCATAGAATGGCCTTTTGGCCTTTAAGATAATGGGTTCCATCTAGTTGTTTGAACCCTTTGACCGCGCTGAGGTTAAACATCATTCCACTTTTGCATTCCACGCGGTGGAGCACGCCGTTTTGGATGATAACCAAGTCAATCTCGTTTCCGTTGTTGTCGCGGTAGTAATAAAAGAAAGGCTCCACTCCATTATTGATGTAGCTCTTTCTCAGCTCGTTGATGATATAGGTCTCAACGAGCCTCCCAGAATAAATACCAGATTTCAGCACGTCGCCCGAGGCAATCCCCATTAAATAACAGGCAAGCCCCGTATCGTTAAAATAAATCTTTGGTCTTTTAACAATGCGTTTGGCAATGGAGAACTCGTGATACGGCTCCAATAAATAAACGATGTCCCCTGCAAGCAAAATCGAAAGCCAGGACATAATCGTTTTCTTGTCCACTCCAACGATTTTAGCCACGTTGTCATAAATCAACTCTTGCCCTGTCAAAGATGCAATCAATTCCAAAAATTGGCGGAAAGCCATTTTGTTTTTGACGTTCATGAGCTGAGAAACATCTCTTTCTACATAAGTCTCCACATAATCGGAATAGAATTTTTGGATGCGAAGATGGTCGTTGCTATAAAGTTCAGGATAAAAGCCCTTAACGATATCCTCATATAATTCAAGAGGGGGCAGGGGGTTGGCTTGCGCCCGTTTTTGAATATCGAAATAATCGAAATGGAAAACCGGTTCTTCTCGACCAAGAATTTCGTTTCGAGATAACGGAAGCATGTGAATGATGGAGATCCTGCCCGCCATCGACTCGGTAACGTTACCCATAAAGCGATACATCTGCGATCCGGTCAGAATGTACATTCCATAATTTTTTTCATTACGGATTTTTTCTTTGTTCACCACTGCTTCCAACGCGTCAAATAACTCAGGGGCGTATTGCACCTCGTCGATAATTAAGGGCCAGGGGTGGAGAGAAAGGAACATAAGGGGGTCGTTTCTTGCCAACTCTCGGTCTTTATAGGAATCCAAAGAGACGTAATTAAAGTGATAATTTTTAGCAAAAAGCAAGGCCAGGGATGTTTTCCCAACTTGTCTTGCTCCCGTAATCAACGTAACGGGCTTGGATTTAATGGCTGTCTCCACTTCTTTATAAATATGTCGATCAATCATAGAGTGGTCTCCCTCCCTATTCATGATTCTATTTTAGTATTTTAGGGAGTTTAACTCCCTTTTTTACTAAACTCTACTTACTTGGTTCCATCCTGATTTGTATCACTTTCATTTCGCAATTTTAAATTTTTTGGTTTTTTGCGAAATGTTACGATCGCAACCAACGAGCGATGTCAACAATCCGCACGCCTTCTTTTTGCGCCTCTGGATGTTTGGTTCGAGCGATGATCATTTTGGGATAAGCGTCACGAATCGCTAAGAGGGGCGTGATTTCCCTTTGAAAGGTTTCTTCTCGGGAAATATCGTCCGATACCTGAATATAGGTTTTTTCCCCATCTTTGATAGCGACGAAATCCACTTCTTTGTCGTAAAGCTTCCCGACATAGACTTCATATCCACGTCGTAACAATTCCATGGCGACCATATTTTCATAAAGATGTCCGTAATCGGCGTCTTTCGTCCCAATTACGGCAAAACGGAACCCCAAATCCGATAAATAATATTTGGTGTCGCTTTCCAAGTATCGCTTTCCTTTGATGTTATAGGGCCTAACGGGATAAAAAAGGAAGCTGCGGCATAAATACGTAAGGTAGGATGCAACGGTTTTGTCGTTAGTTGCATAAGAACGCGAAGTTAACGTATTGGCCAATTTACGATAGGAGGTTCTGTTACCAACGGTATCCATGAGATATTCCGCGAGATGCCTTAGCAAATCTTCGTTGTTCAAACGATAACGCTCGACGATATCGCGAAGAATCGTCGTTTGATAAACGTTACGGAGATAATTCAACTGGTCTTGCCGATTACGATACAAATACGCACCCGACATCCCGCCAATAGCAGTAAATGCATCAAAGGCGTCGTCGACGTCGAGGCCTGGGTAATAATCCAAATATTCACGAAAAGAAAAGGGATACATAGCGATTTCAAAAACGCGGCCTCCGAATAATGTAGCCAAATCGCTAGACTGTAAAAAGGCGTTAGAACCCGTTAGGTAAATATCGAACTTCTCTTCTTCGTAGAAAGAATTAATGATTTTTTCAAATCCGGCACATAATTGAACTTCGTCAATTAGAAGGGTGTTTTCCCTTCCCGAAACATAGGCGGATTCCACGTATTGATATAAATGTTCCGCATCTAAAAGAGCTTCGTTTTCTTTTAGATTCAGTTTGATACGAATCACGTTACGAGAAGGATCCTCTTGCGTTAAATATTGATAAAAGGCATCCATAAGTTTGGATTTCCCAGAACGTCGAACACCGGTAATCACTTTAATATCCGGGGTTCCGATTACGCTTTTCAAGCGGTTGAGGTAAAGGGGTCGTTCAATTAATTTCATCATTTCTCTCCGATGAAATTATATGCCATTTCGCAATTTTAAAAAGTTTTTGTTTTTGCGAAACGTTATGAATAATGTCAATGTGCGATGCCCGCAATTTACACATCTTCTTTTAGGGGTACGTACCCCTAAAAAATAATTGTGTTTATCTGTGATTTCGAGTTTTTAATTTTCTGTTTTTTGTTCTTCGTTTCGAGCCGTTCAGTTTTACATCAAACAAGCGATTTTAGATATTCTTCTACGTTTCTATATTCGATTCCGTTTTCCAATGTCGTATTTTCCCCGCGATAAATAACAACTTTTTTAGTGATTTTTCCGTATCGGAATGCCGTGCTTTTCAATTTTCCTTCATCCATTAGATGTCTGTATTGTTCTTTTGCTTGCTCCTTGCTGTGCTTTACTTCGTAAATTTCACAAGTCGCGTTGGCATTATCCGCAACAACTATATCAAATTCACCGACGGCAACTTGGCTATTTCTTTTTGAACTTTTAAAAGCTCATCCCGAACTCCTTGATAATTCATCATGATTCCCATTTATTTCATGTAACCCCTCATAACCCCTCAATTAAAATTCTTCAAGGGGTTATGAGGGGTTATACCATTATGACGTTATATGTTCTCACAAGGCGATTGCAGGCCGGTTTCACCCCCGCTTGAATTGTCTTTATCCGTAAATCGAATATAATATACTCAAAGGTTAGTAACTTTTGGGTATATAACTGGAGAAACAATATGTTCATTGGCAGAGAAAAAGAATTAAAACACTTGAATTCCGCATTCCGTTCAGGGAAAAAGGAATTGGGCGTTATCTATGGGAGACGAAGAATCGGAAAGACGAAATTAATCGATCACTTCGTTCAGGGTAAACCCCATTTGTTCTATCAGGCAAAGGAAGATAGCTCTTATGGCAACCTTCGTTCCTTTTCCTATGAACTAAACCGTTTAATGTCTTTGCCTAGCGATTTTGTTTATTCCAGTTGGCAAGCCGCTTTAGACGCTTTGTCCCATCACTTCCAAAACCAAAGATTTGTCTTATGTATCGACGAATACCCGTTCATCACCCAGCAAGACCCTTCTTTTTCTTCCGTCATCGAAGAATATTTTGACCGCGCCAACGACAACCTCATGCTCCTCATCTCGGGTTCCGACGTTTCCTTCTTAAAAAGAGAAATTCAGAGCACGAAATCTCCTTTATACAAAAGAAAGACCTTCGAAATGAACGTGCAAAAACTTCCTTTGGAAGAAGCATTGGGTTTTTTAAAGGGGCTGGACTTAGAAACCACATGTAATTACCTCTCCTTGTTATCCACGTTTCCTTATTATTTATCCGCAATCGATACCAGTCGCCCCTTTGAGGAAGAAATCCAAAGATTGGTCCTCAACGAATATGGCCCTTTCTTTAATTTGCCGGAAAACGTGCTGTCCAAATCCAGCAAACCGGATATTTATAACGCGATCCTATTTGCCATCGCTAGTCGCAGGACCAGTCTCGGCGATATTGCCTTGTTCATTCAAGAAGAAACGGGAAAGGTTTCCAAATATATGAATACCCTCCTCGAATCGGAGGTGGTGGCCAAGAAAACAACGTTCAACGGAAACAAGAAAAACAATTACTATGTCATCGCTGATCCTTTGCTGCGATTTTGGTATAAGGTGGTCTACCCCAATCAAAGCCGAATCGCCACCAATCCCGATATGGTTTTTGAAGAAATCCAGCCCGATTTACATCAAGCGGTGCAATTTGGCTTTGAAGAGGTGTGTTTGCTCTATCTCAATAAGTTAAATCGGCTAGGTAAACTAGGCGTCGTTTATCCAGAAATACAAACATTCAAGGCGGATAAAACAAAATTAGGCCGCTCCGTAGAAATCGACGGGCTATCCGAAATCAAAGGGCATCTGCTGGTAGTAGAATGCAAATACAGAAAATCGAAATTCACGTTAGAGATGCTAAACCATCTGCAGGAAAGCGATTCCATTTTTAACTCGGAATTAATCCGCGACTACTACTTATTTTCCAAAGCGGGATTTTCCAAAGATATCCAAGAAAAGGAGAATATCCATCTCATCGATTTAAAAACGATGCTGTCTTAAGCAAAACAAAGCATTTAAATTATATACTCGAAAGTTAGTAACTTTTGGGTATACAAACTTACTTATCGTTTTTTTATCACGCCGATGGGCTTTTTGGAGGCGATCGACGACGTTACCAAAAATGCGGGAATGGTGGAATTCATTCAGGCATACCAAGGCTTTTTAATCGACCATTATGATGTGCGCCTTCTCATGAGCGGTTTAGCCAAAAATGTATCGAAATTAGAATCCGACCGCTCGTTAACATTCTTATTTAGAGCTTCAAAAATTCAATTGCCGCCCCTTTCTTTAAAGGCCATTGCCCTTTCCTATCAGGAAACTTTCCATGTAAAGGAAGACGAAAGTATCAAACTAGCCAAAGCAACAAAAGGTTATGCTATGGCCTATCAAATTCTTGGCGATATTTTATTCCGGACCAAAAAGGTATCTTTAACCCAAAAAGTGCTCCAAGAATATGACTTCAATCTAGGCCAATGGAGTTATGAAATCATTTGGTCTGAATTAACGGAAAAGGAAAAAGAAATTCTTTCCTTAATTGCCGACGGAATCTGCACGAACAAGAATTTGCAGGACCATCTAAATGTCAATAAGGGATACCTATCCATATACAAGAAAAAACTGTCCCAAGAAGGTCTTTTAAATACTTCTATTCGTGGAAAATCCGAATTAGCTCTCCCGAGATTTGACCAATTCATCCAAATGAAGAAAGAATGGGAAGACGAATAAATCGGTACGGCAAAACAGAGGGTTATCCATCCTCTGTTTTTCGTTTTATTAAAGGCAATCATGGAATGGAGAAATTTTTATTCGGTTTTCTCCGACTCGGTTTTTTCCGAATAAACTTTTGTGCAAGCCGTCTAGGTGCTTTTTGAAAAGCTATTCTTCCATTATTGTTTCGAAAGGCCTATATTTTCCTGATTTATAACATTGCTAATAAAAGCAAGCCTTCTCTTCTCCTTTTTAAAAATGAACAACAATTTCAACAGGAACAGAAAAATGACGAAGAAACGATTGAAAGCTCTATGTTTTATACCATATGTATACCGTCAAAAGCCTTTGAGACAAAGGTACGTATTTTGTACAACTTTAAATTTTCTTATTCTATTCCTCGTAGAAACGGCTACAATCAAAATACGTTTTTCATGAAAGGAAATTTCAATCATGGCAAAGAAAAACTCTAAGTCTACCAAGAAACTAACGGGCATTGGCGCGTTCTTGACGTTAGTTCTATCCCTCGCAGCCCTCTGCCTCGGACTCTTCCTAACGAACGTCAACCAAACCACTTGGGCCGCCAATAACGCGGTCGGCACCAGTGGAATCATGGGAGCAATCCTTGGATTCGGATTCTCCAAAACCGTTCCTTCTGGCGGCGATGTCCCAGAATGGGCGACTTTCCCCGGCGTGAAGCCTTCTACTGTCGATGGTAACATGGTTTATACCGCTCCTTCGCACACAGGCGTGATGATTCTTTTCATCCTCATGGCGGCCGCCCTCATCCTCACGATCCTTGCTCTTCTTTTTAAAAAGGGCAAATTTGGCGCGCTTCTTCTCGTCCTCGCCGGACTTTGCCTCATCGCCTCTGGAATCATGGCCTTCTTCCCGATGCAAATGTGCGGATTTGAAGACAAGATCACGAATGTTTTGAATTTAAAATCGGGCGTGGAATATTCCCTCGGCATTGGTTCGATCCTCGGCGGATGCTTCGGCTGCGTTGGCGGAGTTCTTGGAACTGGCGTTGGCGCCGTTGCCCTCCTTAAATAAGGATTTCGATTCTCCTTTCAAAAGTCACCTTCGGGTGGCTTTTTTCTATCAAAAAAAGCTGCCAAGAAGGCAGCAAATGGTTGTTGGTTTATTAGGCCCCAAGAATCAAATCGGCGGTCGCGCGATTGGTCGCGAAGGGGATATCGTAAACCGCGGCGATGCGCATCAAGGCTTTGACGTCCGGATCATGCGGCTGGGAGCAAAGCGGATCCCAAAAGAAGACGACGATATCAATTTTGTGGGTCGCGATTTCCGCGCCAATTTCTAGGTCTCCTCCATAAGGGCCGCCAAGGAAGGCTTCGACTTTTAAGCCCGTGGCTTGTTCGACGAGTTCGGCGGTTCTTCCCGTTCCGCAAAGGGTATAATTTTTCAACGATTCCACGTTCTTCATCGCCCAGGCCACAATGTCAGCCTTTTTATTATCATGGGCAATCAATGCTAATTTCTTCATGTGTTCTTTCCTTTCACTTCATTGTAAACCAAATAAAAAAGGGCTCGTAGCCTTTTTGCTGCTAAAGCCCTTTCTTTGTATTATTCTGCTTTTTTCTTATGGATCCTGATGCGGGTTAATAACGCTTCATGCTTTTCTTTCGTTTTCGCCGAATTCAAGAAGGCAAACCCAATGGAATTGGGCCCCGAATGGCAAGCATTCGTGGAATTGGTCTTCGTCACGTAGACTTTTTCAAATCCGGCGTCTTTCAAGGCTTGGACCGCATCATCAACCATCCTGTCTTTTTCGCTGGTATAACCCACCAAAACGACGGATTTATCGATTTCGGGGAAGCAAGCAAGCGTTTCATCCACGTATTTCTTTCCAAGTTTTTTCATCGGCCCACGGAATTTCTTGAGGACCTGCAAAGTGCCATCTTTGCAGATGAGAACCGGGTGGATCTTTAATAGATTTGCTCCGAAGCTCAAGAGTTTCGAACATCTTCCTCCGCGAGCCATGAACGATAAATCGTCAATGAGTAATTGAGCAACAACGTGCTGGCGGTATTCATCTAACGCCGCTTTAATCACTTGCGGATCGCTTTCTCCAGCATCTGCCATTTCTTTGGCTTTGAATGCAAGCAAGGCAATGCCAAGGGAAAAGGATTCGGAATCATAGACGGTGACTCCGCCTACTTCTTGTGCAGCAATGGAAGCATTTTGGACGCCAGAGCTTAATTTAGAAGAAATCGAAACATAGAATAATTGATCGGCGTCTTCTTTTTGTTTTTGGAAAAATTCGACGGCTTCTCCAACGTTAACCGCACTGGTTTGAGCAATTTGCTTATGGGTATCGTTATACGCGTAAAGCTCTTCATTCTCGAAGGTCGTATCTTTTTTGCTGGTTTCCCCGAATTGAATAGAAAAAGGGACGCAGGGGATGCCAAGTTCTTTTTGAGCAGCAGGCGACAAATCCATGGATGTATCGCCAACGATTTTGATTTTCATAACCAAACCTCCTAGTATGCCATACGAGATGGCACGACCTATTAAACTCTTTTCTATGGGAAATGCAACCTTTATGCGTATGCACGAAATAATAAGGAACAAAAAGCGGCGGATAAACCGCCGCCAGAAGGTAGATGAATTCTTCTTATTTTGCTTCCAGTTGTTCGGTTGAAGTGACTTCAACTTCCTTAACCACCGGTTCTTCTTCGCTAGTCACAGAAAGACGCTGAGCACGGCGCAAGGCACGTTCGGAATCGCGATCGCCGCTACGGGCGAACATCGTTAACGCGGTGCAACCGATCAACGTGCCAGCAGCGAGAAGGATGATTCCCCAATAACGGTAGCCCATGTGGGACCAATTGGATAACCAAGCAGCCTCGGAAATCAAAACCCAGTTATCGCTGGATTTTACAGGAAGATGGTCTCCCACAATGCCGATGACAATGAAAGCCAAACCAACCACTGCAAGGAAAGAGGCAAAGACGTACCAAGCGATTTCTTTGCGCGGAAGGGATGTTTTTTTCTTCTTATCGTTCATGATGGGGATCCTTTGTTACAAAAGTGGGAATGAATTAGGCAGCCTTTTTGGCTTCGTCCTGCTTCACTTGGTTGATGAGGTCATTGACCATTTCGGGGTAGATGGCGTTCATCGCGGCTTCGGCGTCGCGGACATAGAGGTTGATGGTTTCGAGGACTTCGCGTTGAACATCCGGGAAACGCTTGCCAACCGGCAAATCACGACGGCCGATGCAGTTTTCAACAAGGGCATTGATCTTATCTTCCATCGCTTTGTAGACGAGATCGGTTTCAATGGCGGTGCCACGGACTTGGTTGATGAAGCCAATGACTTTGGAGATGTCTTGTCCGATGAAATTGGAAGCCGGGGTATTGGCGCCTTTGGCTTCGTTACGGGCGATGTTGTAATCGGAGAAGAGCTTGTTGAGCTCGTTGACGAGGGTCAAATAGGCAACCGCGCGATACATCGCGTCTTCGGCGTGCCAAAGTTTGGTCGCTTCCTCCATGGAAAGGGCAGCCTTTTGCTCTTCAGGGGCCGCGTTTTGCTTATTAACGCCATCTTGGATGACGCCACGGATCATCGAGGTGATGTTGTCGTGAATCGGGAGAACTTTTTCGAATATAGCAAGGTGTTGGGCGTGATCCACAACGAGCTTGTCGCCGCTGATTTTGAGGATCGTAGATTTCTCGCCATAGACATCGTTATAGAGGCTTTCGATCATTTCCTCCATCTTCTTGCCATTGTCGCCAGAGTGGTCGAGGATGGCTTTGAGCGGGGTGTTTTGTTTGATCTCTTGGAGGATCGTGTTCTTTTTGCTCTCAAAAAGCTTCACATCATAGGTTTGTTTTTGGAGGCAGTACTCCAAGGTGTCGCGGACCGCAACGTTGTAATGAACGAGGGTGACGACGGTTTCGGTGTTTTGATTCATCTTTTTCTTCTTTCTCGGGGGCCTTATCTATCCGCCGATGGGTACAGGTAGGCCTCTAAATCAGCAACAGAGGAGACAACGTGCTTGGCTTTTTGCTTGACCAAGCGATGGCTGTGGGCCATGCAGTAGCTATTTTCGTAAAAAGCCTCAAACATGGGCGCGTCGTTCCCGGAATCGCCGATAACTGATACATTTTCCTTCGGAATGCCGAGATAGTCAAGGTAAAAGGACAGTCCACTGCTTTTATCGCACCCCTTAGGGGTGACTTCAATGAACTGATTGAGCCAGGCAAATTCGAAGTCGGGGTATTCTTTGGTGAAGAGATTCGTGAGGTGATAAGCCAAACGCTGCTTCGTCTTGGTTAGGCCGATGCAGGCCATGAGTTTATAGGTACGGCCTTTCTCGATTTCGCCATAGAAAACCTGATCGTCTTTCACACGGCTTTCGCGATAGGTTCCTTGATAAAGCTGATAAATGACGTAGAAAAAGTTGGCCAATCCGTGGTTGTGGCTGCGACGTTGAATAATCCCGTAATCCTTCGAGGAAGTCATTAGAAGGCTCGGTTCATAATCGCTTTCTAACTCTTTTAGGAAACGACGAAAAGGTTCTGCCTCGAAATACTCTTCTTTGACGATTTGATCGCCGATTTGCACGAACGTGCCATCCCCTCCGACGATGTCGAAAGGAATGTCGGGGAACTTCTTTTTCATTCGATCCATGAATTCATGGCCACGGCTGGTGACCAAAACCAAACGATTGCCGTCTTGAATCCATTTTTTCAAAAAACGGCGATTTTTTCGCGGAATCATTTGGATTTGGCTTTTGGGGAAGAATAACGTCCCATCCAAATCGGTTGCTAGAACTTTACCTGCCATAGGCAGGATTATAACCAACTATGGGGTCAAGCCAAAATAAAAAACGTAAAACTCGCTTGAAAAAGAAAAAGGGCTGGCAAATTCCAGCCCTTACGCTCCAAGCATCTAATTATGCTAAGCGATTTTCCGCTTCGATAACGCCGTATCCTCCATCAACACGGGCATAGACGACCGAGATTTCGTCGTCTTCTTCATCGAGATACATGAAGAAGCTATGTCCTAGCGCCTCCATGCGAGTGATGGCTTCATCAATGGTCATCGGTTCCAAACGAATGGATTTGGTACGGACGACTTCGTCGGGATCTTCTTTTTCGTAGTCTCTGATGTTTTCTAAAGCAAGGGCGCGACCAAGAGAATCGGTTTCCTTCTTCCGTTCGATGCGAGTTTTGAGTTTGCGCATCTGGCCTTCGAGTTTGTCGACGGCAAGATCGACGGCGGCATAGAGATCGGCGTTTTTAACTTCAGCACGGAAATCCATTTCCTTGGTGAAGATGGTGATTTCGACTTTGGCTCCGACCGTATAGCTACGGACGACGGCACGGCATAAGACATTGTCATCAATGACGAAGTACTTGTCCATGCGGGCCAACTTCTTTTCGATGTCCGCGCGGATAGAATCGGTGACTTCGATGTTTTTACCGATAATTTGGTATTTCATTATTTTCCTCCTTTATAGGATCAGCCTTATTTTACCTTGTATTTTTTTGTCCGTAAGGGTTGACAAAAATGTGTTTTGTAAGCGGTTACATCTATTTGGATTTACTCATAAGAAAACAAAGAAAAAAGTGGCCCATAACAAGCCACTTTTTTGGAAACTAACGCTCTTATTTATGATTTTTGAAAAATTTTGTCAGTTCGTCCACTTTGTCCAGCTTTTCCCAGGGTACATCGATGTCGGGACGGCCAAAGCAACCGTAATTGCAAGTGTCTGCATAGGAGAAAGAGGGGGTTGTCAAATGGAAGGCGGAAATGATCGCGCCGGGACGGGCGTCGAAGAAACGATGCACAGCTTCAAGAATCACTTCATCCGAAACGTGCTTGGTTCCGAATGTCGTGACCCCAATGGAAACGGGTTCGGCCACGCCAATCGCGTAGGAAAGTTGAATCTCCAAACGGTCCGCAGCCCCTGCAGCCACGAGGTTCTTCGCCATATAACGGGCGTAATAGGAGGCGGAACGGTCAACTTTGGAAGGGTCTTTGCCCGAAAATGCACCGCCACCGTGGCGGGAAGAGCCGCCATAGGTATCGACGATTAGTTTTCTTCCGGTTAAGCCGGTATCTCCAGCAGGTCCGCCAATCACGAAGCGACCCGTGGGGTTAATCAAAACACGGAAATCGCTATTGAGGCCGAAGCTTTTGGCCACGGGAAGCATGATGTTTTCGTAAACGAATTTCTTGAATTCATCCATATCCGCTTCCGGATCATGCTGAATAGACATGAGCATCGTGTCGATGCGAAGGTGATTGGGGTCCGTATAATCGAGCGAGACTTGGCTCTTCATATCCGGACGGGCGTGGGGGAATTCCCCTTTCTTACGAAGAGCAGTCGCCGTGCGAACCAGTTTATGGGCAACGGAAATGGGCAGAGGCATGTATCCATCGGATTCGTTGGTCGCGTAGCCAAACATAATTCCCTGGTCTCCGGCACCCTGTTCCAAAATGTTTCCGCGGTCCACGCCTTGCTCAATGTCGCGAGATTGCCCCTTCACACGATTTTCAATGACGCAGGTATCACATCCGATACCGAGTTCTGGCTTGGTGTAGCCGATTTCGCGAAGGGTGTCGCGGACGATTTTTTCGCAGTTGACGTCCTTCCAGCGAGCACAGGTGATTTCTCCGCCGATTAAGACAAATTCCGTGGTGGCGAAGACTTCACAAGCAACGTGGGATTTGGGATCAAGCCGTAAGCATTCGTCCAAAATGGAGTCAGCGATGCGATCGCAGACTTTATCGGGGTGTCCTTCGGAAACGGACTCGCTGCTAAAAAGTACTTTCTCTTTCATTCTTTTCTCCTTCTTCACCCGATAAAAAGGCCTCCCACAAGGTGGAAGGCTCCATTTTTAGGCGCTTCTTCTCTCCGCGGCATCGTTCCTCTTTGTGGGAAGAGGCTATAGCGAGCACTTACCCCTATTGGGGAGTTGCTAGCGCCCTGGTTACGCTACTTTTGGCGCTTCTTGATGCCCGGCTTTTCGTCGGTAGGCAAACTATAAGCAGTTGGGGGGAAGACTTCAAGGAATATCCTCTATCCTTTGCGAACAAAACTTCCATTTTTGCCGAAAGCATTTTGCCTATATAATGTTTCAAAGGTTCCAAAAGTCGAGGAGGTTCATCATGGGAGCAGGTAAAAACATTTTATGGTTCAGCATTGGGTTCGTCTCTGCCGCAGCCGTTGCAGCCGGAGGAGTGGCGATTGCCGTTTGCGCGATCCCTTCTTCTGCCTATTTGAAAGATAACGTGGCGGGAGAAGCGGCAAGTGCTTCTTTACTCCAACTTATCATGAACGCTGGGAATTACACCGTCGATGAATTCCCGATTATCGAAAAGGCCTTAAACGAAGCAATCACCAATTATCAGCTCGACCAATATGTCAGCGTCGATTACGAACAGCTTCGCGGCATCAAATTCGGGGAATTCGATTTCAATTCCCTCTTCGGCACGGCGATCAAAATCACCGCGAGCATCAATTCGTTGGACCTCAATAGCGAGCTCGGTGCTTTTGCGAACCTCCACATCATGACGAATTGGGATGCCGTCCCTGCATCAGAAGTCCCTTCCGGCAACGCGGATAACCCTTATCTATATTATTATTCGGATAACGGCAAATACGTCCGTGCCTATCAGGACGACGGAACCCCCGTTTCCTCTTATTCGTCCCAGTCTCTTTATTATCCTGCCCTTGCTTCCATCCCCTTGCTAGACATCGGGCAAGTTTTTGAGGTGCGTTTAGGACAGCAAGAAGCCGCGGAAGCTTTGCGCTGCTTCGGCATGCCTGGTGATTCCCCCTTATTTAAAATCGTGAAGGATTCCACCTTCAATGATTTAGAAAATCTCGACATCAATAACCTTTATTTAAATGACCTCCTCCCTTATTCGGAGCAGCCAAGCCTTTACGACACAATCCTTCCCATTCTTAATGACGGCAAACCCACAGATCAACAACTCACTTACGATAAGGTTCGCTTAAGTGACCTTGAAACGATCGACATGGATAACATTCATCTCTCGACCGTTGTTTCCGGCTTAGACGCGGATACACAGGAACTCCTTGCGGAGGGATGTGGGGTCGCTTCTTTTGATGACATCACGGTTAAAACCATCTCCTCTTTCTCTTTAGACCGCGTCCACTTGTCTCGTGCAATGAAAAATCCTGACCCCAAACTCCAATCCATTTTGATGGATATCACGGGGGCGACGGATTGGAACGCCATCACTTTGGCCAGCCTTCAAGGAAGCATGGACATCAACGCGATTAAACTTTCTAATGTTTTGGATTCTTCCAGCGAACTCTTCGGCATCCTCGAAGATGGATTAGGCAAAACGGGCGATTCCATTTCCCTTGGTGACCTCTCGACTTTCGACGCGAAGCAAATTCACTTAACAAAAGTGATTCCTGAGGCTGGAAACGAAAAACTCTACAACGTCCTCAAGGATATGTGCAAAAAGGATCCTGATCAGATTCGCATCACCGACTTAAATAGCATCGACACGGATCAAATCCGCCTTCAAACGGTCATGAATTACGATGGAACCAAAACGGGTAACCCCGTCTTGGATACCTTGTTAGACAAGAACCCAACCGTTGGGGAAATCAAAGACACCTTTGCCAATATGACGGTGCATGAAACCTTCTGCGAGAACGTCTTTACCACAGATAAAGCCAACACCGTAAACGTGGACGACACCTATGACTACAACGAGACCAATAAGTCCTACACCTATAACACCTCCAAAACCGGCAAATACTACATTTCCAAAACCGCGGGAATCTGGCTTGTTCTTGGCTATGACGTCACGACAAACCCCACCACAGGAGTCGGACTATCCTATGTTCCCTCCAAATTGACCGTTTCCAAATTAACGGATGCCACCGGCGAGGCGGCTATCAAAAAATCCGTGATGGGAACCCCCATCTACCAATTGATCGCTTCCGGCATGATCGATGGAGACGGCCTCAACGATAAATTGAAGCCCCTTACCGTTCAGCAAGTCATCAAACTCGCGAACGATTACGCGGCTCTTCTTCCCCTTTGATCGTTATGCGTATAGAAAAAAGCGGTTCCTTCGCGGGAATCGCCTTTTTTTGAGAGATCCTTATTCCTTGCCTTTTAGGATTTCCTCAATCGCATGGCTTAATTGATCGGGGCAGGAGGTTTCTCCGGTTCTAGACCCGGGACAACGGATGCCTCTTAAGCGGTTTTTCGCTTCTTCGAGGTCCATTCCAACAAGCAACGCGCCGAGACCCTGGCTATTGCCGGGGCATCCACGCACAGAGACGTAACGGATGATTTTGTGCGTTTCGTCATCATAGACGATGCGCATTTCCTGAGAACAAACGGAAGAGGGCTTATAAATGAAAGTCTTCTCCATATCTTATTTACCGCAGCAGCAATGGCCTTCTTCGTGGCCGTGTTCGCCACAGCAGCAATGGCCCTCTTCATGTTCGCAATCACAGGATTGCAAATGGATGAGCTCGCCATAGACTTCGCCCGAACCGCAGCAAGCATTGCATTCATCGGTATCGATGTGCATGGCAAGTGCGTATTTGGAGGAAACACGGATAACGGTGTCGCCAAAAATCGTCGCGCGTCCTTTCCCCGTATCAACCAAAACAGCAACGATTTCACCGTTTTGAACGCCGAAGTTCGCGGCATCTTCCGGAGTCATATGGATATGACGCTTGGCAACGATGACGCCTTCTTCGAGATCCACTTCTCCCGCGGGCCCACGAAGGGTGCATTTTCCGGATCCTTTGATGTCGCCGGATTCACGGACAGGGGCAGTTAATCCGAGATTACGAGCATCGGTGAAGGACACTTCGACTTGGTTATGATCACGAACCGGTCCAAGAATCGAGAATTTAGCACTCGGACGGGGAAGTTTGCCCTCCGGATCTTTCTTGGGGTTGTTGTAGCCGAGAACTTCGACTTTGTCCGTCGAGGCGAATTGGCCCGGCTGAGAAAGCATTTTGCGGACTTCGAGTTGGTGTCCCTTTCCGAAGAGGACTTCCAACGTTTCCTGGGTCACGTGCACGTGGCGCGCCGAGGTTTCGACTAAGATTTTTTCTGGCATAAATAAAATAATCTCCTTGTGACGAAAGAATTATAGCACCCTCGCTTCGCGAAGGGGCAAAAAGGCTCAGGACTTTTTCGCTTTTTGAACGAAGTCCCATTGCGTTTTAAAAAATCAGGCAATTCCTAAAAAGGTTCCGTGGAATAAAAGCAAAGTTTGAAAGACGCGTAGACGGGAAGTTGCATAACGGTCTCCAAGGTTTAAGTTTCGACAAAGGACCCTAAAATTCAAGGTCTTGTATTTTTCTACAAAATCGAGATACGAAAAAACTAACTCAAACCCGAAAAAATGGCTATCCTTAAGGGCAACGAAAGGAGGCAATGAGCCATGGAAGAAACCAAACCCCACGAACCCAACGAAAAAATCGAAAGCGTTGGAGAAAATCTTGAGGCATCTCCTTCGCCTCTTCCTCCTAATCCCGAAGACGACGATGATGAAATCGACGTGGAGAAAACCTCGGAAGAGGAACTTCGCCATCTTATCGATACCAAAAACCGTCAAGGCCTTTTAACCGTCTTTGATCATGTTCCGACCATCGATATCTCCGACGCGGCAAACGGATTAACCCCCGAAGAATTGATTTATATTTTCCGCAACATCGAATCCGCCTATACCGCGGAATTCTTTGATGACCTCGCTCCCGATACCAAACAAGAAATCATCACCGCGATGACCAATCGCGACCTGGTTCAGATCATCAATACCCAAAGCGCCGACGACGTGGCCGATACGATTGGAGACTTGCCAGCGAATCTCGCCAACAAAGTCTTGCAGGCCGCCGACAAAGACATGAGGGCGGACATCAACCAATTGCTCCGGTATCGCGAAAACACCGCCGGGTCGATCATGACCACGGAATATATCGAGTTGCTCGATTCCACGACCGTCCAGCAAGCGATATCCTTCATCCGTCAAAAAGGGAAAGACGCGGAAACCATCTATACGATTTTCGTTCGGAACCCCCAACGTAAATTCGTCGGCACCGTCGATTTGGACGATTTGATTTTTGCCAAACCCGAACAGCCGCTCAGCGACATCATGAACGAAGACGTCGTGAGCGTCTCCACCAACACCGACCAGGAAGAAGTCGGCGTAATGTTCTCCCGTTACGACTTAAACGCCTTGGCCGTTTTAAATGGCGATGACTGCCTCGTCGGTGTCATCACCATCGACGACGCGGTCGACGTCATCAACGAAGAATCCAACGAAGATATGGCGCGTATGACCAACATGGAGCCTAGCGAAGAGCCCTATCTCCAAATGTCGGTTTGGACCAATGCAAAGCACTGTATCCCCTGGATTATTGCTTTGTTGATTTTAGGAACCTTCACCACGTTGGTACTCAATCGCTTGGAAGCCCAAATGATTTTCACGAGCCTCCCCATTCTCATTTCCTTCGTTCCCACCTTAATGGATACCGGCGGAAACGCAGGCAACCAAACCACGGGTCTAATGATTCGCGGCCTTGCCACGCATGAATTCAGTGCCAAAGACGTTGGAAAAGTCTTATGGCGCGAATTCCGTTGCGCTTTGATTGTTGCCGCTTTCGTCGCCGTCTTTAGCTTCCTTTGGATCACCATCGAGCAATATACGGGCATCGTCAACCTCGGGAAGGTGGGCGATCCTAACGGCCACCATTATGACTTCAATGGCGTGAGCATCTGGAATGGCAGCGCGTTTGCCCCCGATATTGCTGGACCCTTTGCCGTCCACGCCTTGACCTTTGCCGCTCTTGTTAGCGTCACCATGTTCTTCGCCGTTTCCTTCTCCAAGATAGTTGGCGTCAGCCTTTGCATGTTGGCTGCGGCCATCAAAAAAGATCCTGCGCTTCTTGCTTCGCCTTTGCTAACGACCGTCATGGACGTCTGCACGTTGCTGATTTATTTCGGCGCCGCATGCGCTTTCTTCCCGCAATTTGCTTGATTCTATGAGTAATGGGTTTTCTAAAAACCCTCGATTTCAGCAGCAATTTCCCTAATTTATCAACTTCCCTCTTGCAACGTCTCACCACGCATCGATATAATAAGCGTCGCTGCGGGAGTGGCGAAACTGGTAGACGCATACGTTTGAGGGGCGTATGGGGCAACCCGTGTGAGTTCAAATCTCATCCCCCGCACCACTTAACAAACAAAACTTGAGGCTCGACCTCAAGTTTTTTTGTTTCAGCAGGGAAGCTACGGATTACTCTTTTAACCTTAAGCACGTGGAAAAAGTCAGGTCGTCGACGGAAGAGGGCTCCTTCCCTACCATATACAGGACGTTGCTACCGATTTCGTAGCAAAGATAACCGACGTCGTCATAACGGGGGTGACATTCTATTTGAACAACGTGATAGGTCACGCTTTGTTTCACGTTCCAATCCCCAACCCACGATTTGGTTAGGGATCGAAAATAAGACCACTTACCGCTCACTTTTTTGTCCACTGCCTCTTCGTATTTGCTGGGAGTTTGGACGGCGTCTTTATGGTAAAAGAGTTCGTAGGAATCTTTGTAAACGGATAGCTCATAGGAGCAATGGGGGGATATAGGTGGTGTCGATGCAAGACCATTTCGTATCGATGATATGTTTTTTGGCCTTGTACTCCTCGAGCGAGCAGCCTCCTAAACAAATCGGCAATAGCAATACTAATTTCTTTTTCATGGTAATGGGCCAAAGGACGGGAGCATTTGGAATGAATCCAGCCAAACCTCCCACCTATCTGAAAACATGCTTTCACCCTCGGCACAACGTTTCCCTCTGCCCTTCCCTTTTACAAGGGCAATTCCAAACTTCTTCTCCCATATAGGATCTTACGGTTTAAAGTGGGTTTTTGCCTCCGGATTTGTCTTAAAAATCAAATTCGAAACATGTCATCCAAGGTGATTAAATGCAAATTGTTCTGCTTTGCCTTTAATAAAGAATCATCAAAATGCAGTAGTCAGCCCTCTAAATAATTAAGATAATAAGGCGATTTCTTCTTATATACTTATGAGTATAATACTCGCGAGTATATAACGTCTTACCTTCAATAGAAGAAAAAAAGAAAACCGCCCAACTGGACGGCATTCCTATTCCTCTAATCGTTTAATTAGTCGTTATAAGCGTAGTCGTAAGGGTAAACCGGATCGTCTTCAACCTTCGAATCATCCTCTTCGGCATCGATGGGGCAAAGGCGGAACCCATTCTTCGCGAGGCTTTCCAGTTTTTCGGTGAATTGTTCTTCGTTCAACATTTTCTTTTCCTCCAAATTCCTTTTTTTACTTGCGCCTGTCTTTCTTCAGGCAGCTAAGTTATACCCTTAGAAAATGGAGGTGCAATAGGGGTGGAATTTGAAAGCGTTTTCGATAGCGCTTTCAGTAAACGCTTTCATAAATAAGGCCCATAAACAGCCATCTTTTTTGACTAAAAAACAAAGATAAAAATATTTGCTTTCATTCTTTACATTCTATTTTCAAATATCGTTTATCCCTTCGAGAATCTTCCTATTTATGGTATATTTGGCTCGTTATGGCTTTACTGGAACTTCGTGACGTTACCTTCAATTATTCGGACAAGGAACTCTATAAAGGAGTGAATCTAAAACTAAACCCCGGGGAACATGGAGTCCTCGTGGGGGTCAATGGATCGGGGAAATCGACCCTATTATCTTTGATCGTCGGGGATTTACGTCCGGACAAAGGAACAATTTCTTGGGAACCACACGTCACTTATTCCTACTTGGATCAGCAATTAAAAGTCCATCAAGACATGCCGGTATCTAGTTATCTCTATGGGGTCTACAAGGATTTATTCGACAAAGAAAAACGGATGGAGCAGCTCTATGCGGATGCCGCAAGCGGAGAAGGCGATTACGAAAAATTGCTAGATAAAGCCATGCGACTAGGCGATGAACTTAATGCATCGGGGTTTTATAGCCTTCAAGAGAAAGTAGGAAGGCTGACCGACGGGCTTGGTTTTGATCAATCGGATTTGGAAAAGCCTCTTCATCTTCTTTCTTCGGGTCAAAGGGAAAAAGCGTATTTAGCCAAGATGCTACTCGAAGAAAAAGACGTACTTTTAATGGACGAACCCACGAACTTCTTAGACCAAATCCAAGTGGCTTGGCTCGCCTCCTATTTGATTCATTATCCCAACGCCTTCTTGGTCGTTAGCCACGACGAGGCCTTCTTAAAGCAAATCGCTGGGGTGACCTTCTGCCTCGAAAATCAAACCATCACCCGTTATAAAGGGACGTTTGAACAATATCAGGTTCAGCACGAACTCGACAAAGAGCAATACGCGAAAAATTACGCGGCCCAGCAACGTTATATCAAGAAGGAAGAAGACTTTATTGCCAAGCACATCGTTCGAGCCACAAGCGCCAAGGCCGCAAAAAGCCACCGAGCCCGTTTAGCCCACCTCGATGTCATGGAAGCCCCGGGGAAAGAAGAGGGGCATGTGCATTTTAATTTCCCTTTCACCCATGATGTGGGAGAAAAACCTTTGCGCGTAGAAGACCTTTCGATTGGCTATGGAACCCCCTTATTAGAAGGAATATCCTTCCTGCTCAAAAAAGGAGAAAAGATTGCGATCCTTGGTCAAAATGGCGTTGGCAAAACTACATTTATCAAAACAATTTTAGGTGAGATTCCTTCTCTAGGAGGAACCTATACCTGGTTAGAAGGAACCACGATCAATTATTACGGTCAGGATGAGCGGATCAATCTGAATTTATCCCCCTTTGATTACATCCACGAAGCCTACCCCTCCCTCACGAATACCCAAATCCGTACCTGTTTAGGGGCCACAGGGGTAAGAAAAGAATTGGCGTTACGCCCAATGAACGAATTAAGCGGGGGCGAAGTCACGAAAGCCCGGTTTGCCTTAATGACGTTAAAAAAGAGCAATTTCTTGGTCCTCGACGAACCCACTAACCATTTGGACCAAAAAGCCAAAGACGCCTTGTTCGACGCGATTGAGCGTTTCCCGGGCGGGGTGATTATCGTCAGCCACGAGAAAGACTTCTACGATGGCTTAGTGGATTACGAAATGATGTTTTGATTTATAAAGTTTGGCGTTTTCGGATACCAAATAGAGCGTTAATCCAACCGGCAGCAGGAACGGAGCACCAATAATTCAGCGCGACGACGTCCATGTTATAGCCGGCGATGCCTCGGCGAATGGAACGTTCGTTTTCTTCGACGGAAGCATAGATTTCTGGATACGACGAACCTTGAATCGATTCGTGATGGTTTTGGGCGATATAAGCCAAACGGGATTGCGCGGATTTTAATAATCCAATCGCATTGAGAAGGGAATTCTTCTTCAAGGATTCCAAATCCAAATTATCCATTTTGGTGATGAGTTCGATGTCTTCTTTGGAGAATACGATGCTTTTTTCTTTGAATAAATTCACGATTTGACGAAGCAAGCGTTGTTTTTCGCTTAAAACAACGGCAAGCGTCACCACGCGATAACGAAGGCGGCGATGGAATTGGATGCCGTGAGAAATAACAAACGAAAGCAAAATGATGTAGCCAAATAAGGCGATCATCACGATGAGAAGAACGACTTGCCAGGCTTTCATGGGGTCTATTATAACGCGACTAAGCCTGAAAAAGGCGCAAATTTGACCCTCGCCCGCCCGCTCGCGTATAATGGGCCTAGAAACCCTAGAAAGGAGCTTCTTTTATGTCCTGCAAAAAACCCATCTGCGCCATTCTCTACGACTTCGATAGCACCTTGGCGACGACGGATATGCAAAACTTCGGATTCATTCCGCGTTTAGGAATGACCCCGGCCGAATTCTGGGCGAAAACCGGGGAATTCAGCCGCAAAACTGGATGCGAAAAGATTCTCTCCTATCTTTTTGTTATGAACCAAGCCGCGAAGGAAAAGGGAATTCGCATGACCCGTGAGTTCTTAGCCGAATGCGGCAAAGACATCAAATTCTTCCCTGGCGTCTCCACTTGGTTCTCCCGCATCAACCAATATGGGGAGGAACATGGCATCAACATCGAGCATTACCTCGTCAGTTCTGGAAACAAGGAAATTGTGGAAGGCTGTTCCATCGCCAAAGAATTCAAAGAAATCTATGGCTGCGAATATCTTTTCGACGAAGAAGGCAATGCCATCTGGCCGAAATATGCGATCAATTACACCCAGAAAACCCAGTACTTCTTCCGCATTTCCAAAGGTGTCTACGACCAAACCGACGACAATTCGGTGAACGAAAAAACGCTGGAACGCCGCATCCCTTATTCCAACATGGTCTATATCGGAGACGGATTAACCGACGTCCCCTCCATGATCATCGTGAAATCTAACGGCGGCAAATCCATCGCCGTCTATCCGCGCGGGCAAGAAGAGAAAGTCGGAAGTTTAGAAAGCGACGGCCGCATCAATTACGCCTGCCGTGCGGACTATTCCAAGGATTCGCCTTTAGAAAAAATCATGAAACTCATCATTCAAGGGATCGAAATCAACGAATCTTTGAAAATTCACGAAAATACGAATCCACTTTTCGACTAAGAAAGTGGGAATTCCTTTCTCAAGGAGTATAATTCGGTTTGCTATGAGCAAGCGTGTAGTAGCCATTCTATTATTCGGAGGAACCGGGGAGCGATTCGGTTCTCCTTTTCCCAAACAATTTGCTGACGTCGGAGGTCGCACCTTGATGGGGGAAACTCTCCAAGGGATTGCCAAATTAAGCTTCGTGAATGCGATTTATTTGGTTTCCCACCCTTCCTTCATGGAAAAGACCCATGAAGTGGCGTTGCAGGAAAACCTCGAGAAAATAAAAGCGATTATTCCCGGCGGAAATAGCCGAGAAGAAAGCGTCTACGAAGCGATGAAATATCTTTCTACGACCACAATTGATCCCGATGACGTGGTGATGATTTGCGATGGCGATCGTCCTTATATCGAGGAACGCATCTTTTCCGAAAATGTGGATACCGCAAGGGCCGTCGGGGGTGCTGTGACTGCGCTTCCTGCTTCCGATTCCATTTTCTATAGCCATAATGGTTATTACGCGGATTCCTACTTGCCAAGAAAACAAATTTATCGGGCCCAAACCCCGCAGAGCTTCCTCTTCGAGCCGTTCTGGAAGTCGCTTAGCAAAATGAAAAAGAAGAAAAAGCTAGACGAATATACCGACGACGCGAGTTTATTTGCGGCGTGCCGTCATGATATCGGTATCGTCATGGGCGATGAAAAAAATATCAAAATCACCACCCAACTCGATTTAGCCGCTTACCTGCAAAGGAGGGAGGAAAAATGAGCAAAGTATTACCCCAAGTCGGTGACCTTGCTTCTGGCACCGTCGTCCGCGTCTATTCCAATTACGCGATCCTCCTTTTCGACGAAGGCTGGACGGGGCTCCTGCATATCAGCGAGCTCTCTCATAATTACATCCATTCCTTCACGAACTTCGTAACGATTGGCAGCATCTATAGCGTCAAGGTCATCGAGGTAGACGAAGAAAAAGGCAGCGTCCGCGTTTCGCTGAAGCGCATGAGCACATCGGATAAGAAAAAAGCCTTCCGTCATGCGCGCATCCATTCATCTGATATCGACTTCTCTCCATTAGAAAAACAACTTCCCTACTGGATTGAAGACGAAAATAAACAAGGAGAAATTCTATGATTCGCATCAATGATTCTTACTTAACCCATGCGATTGATTATGCTTCTTACGCATCTAAAATCGCCGAGATCAACCAATCGATTGATCAAAAAACTGGCAAAGGAAGCGACTTCCTTGGCTGGGCCAATTATCCGGAGACTTATGACAAGGAAGAATTTGCCCGCATCCAAAAAGACGGCAAATACATCCACGACCATTATGATTGTTTGGTCGTCTGCGGCATCGGCGGCAGCTATTTAGGCGCCCGCGCAGCGATCGAAGCGATCAACGGCTTGTTCCCCGCCGACCCCTTCCGCGTGATCTATTTGGGGCAAACCTTCTCCAGCCACTACATCCATCAAGTTTTGGAGTATCTCCAAGACAAGAATTTCGCGGTCAACGTCATCTCGAAATCCGGGACGACGACTGAAACTTCAGTCAGTTTCCGCTTGCTTTGGGAGCTATTGGAGAAAAAACTTGGCAAAGAAAAGGCAGCAAAAGCGGTTTATGCGACCACGGACGCTCATAAAGGCGCTCTACTTGGGCTCGCGGAAAAATACGGGTATGAACGCTTCGTTCTTCCCGATGACGTTGGCGGACGTTATAGCGTCTTCACCGCGGTGGGTTTGCTTCCAATGGCAGCCGCTGGCATTGATATCGAGGCCTTTATGAAAGGGGCGGAGAAAGCCAAACTTGCCTATGACACGGATACCTTGAACCCCTGCTACCAATATGCCTTAATCCGTCATGTTCTCCATAAAGAATACGGCTACCCCATGGAAATGTTTGTCACCTATGAACCTCGCCTTGTTCAACTTGGCGAATGGTGGAAGCAGCTCTTCGGCGAAAGCGAAGGCAAAGAACATACGGGTTTGCTTCCCGATTCTGCGACTTTCACAACCGACCTCCATTCTTTAGGCCAATTCATCCAAGAAGGAAGCCCGGTTCTTTTCGAAACCGTTTTGCAAATCGAACAGCCGGAATTCGACGTCACCGTGCCGCACGATAAAGACAACTTGGATGGGCTCAATTACCTCGAGGGCAAGACCCTGGATTACATCTCGAAGAAAGCCCATGACGGAACCGTGGAAGCCCACGTGGAAACCGGAAAAGTCCCCAACATTCTCCTTTCCATCGATAAAATGGATGCGGAAAGCCTTGGCGAACTCCTCTATTTCTTCTGCCGTGCCTGTGCGATGTCCGCCTACCTTAATGGCGTGAACCCCTTCAATCAGCCAGGGGTGGAAATCTACAAAAAGAACATGTTCCATCTTCTTGGCAAACCCGGATACGAAAAATAAGCTCGATTAGCCCCGTTGAAACCCAACGGGGCTTTTTCTTAAACAGGCGATGACATCTTATGTTTTGGATAAAAGGATCCACTTTTGTCACGCCGAAAAGCAATTCTTGAAATTCGTGAAAAAACTCATTGACCGACCCAAGGGGCGATGATAGTATATCTAAGCGCGTTTTAGACGCCCCGCGGATGCTTAGCTCAGCGGGAGAGCATCGCCCTTACAAGGCGGGGGTCGCAGGTTCGAAACCTGCAGCATCCACCACCAAAATATGGGCAAATAAAACGCAGCAATTCGGATCGTGGGCGAATAGCGAAGTGGCCAAACGCGGCTGACTGTAAATCAGCTCCTTCGGGTTCGGTGGTTCAAATCCATCTTCGCCCACCACCTTTGTTGGGGTGTAGCCAAGAGGTAAGGCAAGGGACTTTGACTCCCTGACGCACTGGTCCGATCCCAGTCACCCCAGCCAGCCCTCCGTTAGCTCAGTGGTAGAGCACTTGACTTTTAATCAAGGGGTCGTGAGTTCGAGCCTCACACGGGGGACCAACAATTTAGTGCCCGAGTGGCGGAATGGTAGACGCAAGGGACTTAAAATCCCTCGGGTGATGAACCCGTACCGGTTCGAGTCCGGTCTCGGGCACCATGATTGAAAAACGACAACCTGGTTCATTGACCAGGCTTTTTTGTACTTTGGCGAAGTACAGCGCAACTTCAAATATCAAATATTGCGGCATCTTCTTTCTAGCCCCTTTCACAAAACTTCCGTTGTTTTAGACGTTGTATTTCACAAAACTTCCATGCTTTTTATGCCTGAATTTCACAAAACTTCCTTTAAATACCGCTTCTTTCAACAGATATGCCGTCATTGTTGTTTAGATTAAGGCTTTGTCCAACGAATGGATTTTAGGTTCAATGTAACCCTGTTCCCGTTGTTCAACTATCCATAAATGCGTGCAGACGCAAAAAATGTTAATAGGCTATCCAATTATTTCCATTGGTTTTATAATACTAATATCATTTAGTGCGTGCAGACGCAAAAAATGTTATTACAAGGAGCCTGTCTATGATTCAGCGGACCGAATATCTAAATAAATTAATCTCTAAGAAACAAAACGGCATGATAAAAGTGATAACAGGGATTAGAAGATGCGGCAAATCCTATCTCCTTTTTCGCTTATTCAAACAGCACTTGCTAGACAACGGGGTTCCAAAAGACCATATCATCGAGGCTTCTTTAGATGGAGTGGAATATGAGGAGTTATTAGATCGGAAAAAACTATTTGATTATGTTCGATCCAAAATCATAGATGACAAGCCATACTACATCCTCCTTGACGAAATTCAAGAGGTGGAGGGATTCGAATCGGTCCTCAACAGCCTTTTGAGAATCCCCAATGCCGACTGTTACGTTACAGGATCGAATTCCAAATTTCTTTCTAGCGACATCATTACCGAATTTCGAGGAAGAGGTGACGAGCTGCGCATCCATCCTTTGTCGTATCGAGAGTTTTACGACGCTTGGGAAGGCGACAAACGCAATGCCTACGCGGAATACTCTCTTTATGGAGGTTTGCCCGCCCTGATTGGCATGCAATCTCACGAGCAAAAAACCGCCTATCTTCAAAACATATTCGAAAACGTTTATATCCGCGATATTTTAGGGCGGAACGATTTGAGAAAGAATGATGTCGTAGTAGGAGAATTGCTCAACATCCTTGCTTCTTCCGTAGGTTCTTTAACGAATCCGACAAAACTAGCAAACACCTTTAATTCATTAATCCACGCTTCCATCAATCGAATCACCGTATCCCATTATCTCGATTGTTTTGTCGATGCATTTTTAGTCCACAAAGTTTTGCAGTACAACATCCAAGGAAAATCTTATATCGATTCCCCTTTCAAATATTATTTCGAGGATATCGGTTTGCGGAATGCGCGAATCAATTTCCGTCAAATAGAACCGACTCGCGCTATGGAAAATATTTTGTACAACGAGTTAATGGGTCGAGGGTATTCCGTTGACGTTGGAACCGTCACCGCCAATTACAAAGACGAATTCAACAAGAGTCAAAGAAAACAATTAGAGATCGACTTCGTGTGCACAAGCGGAAACAAAAAATGTTATATCCAATCCGCTTACGCCATAGAAACGAAAGAAAAAGAGGAACAAGAAAGTCTTGGATTTCTCAAAATTCAGGATTCGTTTAAAAAGATGATCATTCAGAAAGAATGCTACGTGCCTTGGTATGACGAAAACGGTATTTACCATATAGGCTTGGAGGATTTCCTCCTAAACAAGAACTCCTTGGATTGATACTAGTTCAAAAAGAAAACCTCAAAAGCCAATCCGCCGGATCAATGATGGAAATACCATCGATTTCGTATTCTGGTTGATAGGTACGAGCAATCAATGTTTTCGGATAATTGTCCGGAATCATCCTTAGCGGGGCCAATTCTCTTTCTAACGTTTCGGGGCTGCGAATATCGTAGGATACTTGGAAATACAGTCTTTTTCCATCTTTTAAAGCGATAAAACCCACTTCTTTTTGATAGAGTTTTCCAACATAAACTTCATATCCGCGACGAAGCAATTCCATCGCCACGACGTTTTCAAGAACATGGCCATAATCCGCATTTTTGTTTCCTAGTAAAGAATAACGGAACGCGGGGTCAGCAAGATAATACTTGTCATCGGACTGCAGATATTTCATCCCCTTTAAATCGAAACGCCGAATCCGATAAAAAGCAAAGGCGTTGGTTAAATATCCAATATATTTTTGGACGGTCTCATGATTCGCGCTCATTCCAAACTCATCCAATTTCTTTCCGATGTTACGAATCGAGCACATGCTCCCAATATTGCTGGAAAGATAATCCAGCAATTTTTCCAGCAAAGGCACATTGCGGATTTTCTGTTTCTGCACAATATCACGCACGATTAAAGCGTTCAAAACATCACGATTTAAATAAGTTCGCCTCATTTCTTCGTCTTTATAAAGATAGCTTCCAGGCATACCACCCATTTTTAGATACTCATCCAAGGAATCGTAAACGGATTTTTGAACGGGGAAATATTCCAAAAATTCTTCGAAAGAAAATGGAAAAACAGATACTTCAAAGGTGCGGCCTACAAACAAAGTCGCTAAATCCGAGCTGGATAAAAAAGCGTTGGATCCCGTGATGTAAATATCGTATTTTTCCTCTGCGTGGAAAGAATTAATCGCCGTTTCAAATCCATCGCATAGTTGCACTTCATCAATCATTAAATAATTGTTTACGCCTTCGCGATAACGGCGAGAAACGTAGTCATAAAGACGATGATATTCCCTCATCTCTTCAAACTCCGCCAAATTGAAATTGATTTTAATGATATTGCAGTCGGGTTCTTCTTGTTGGACTTTAGAAGCAAAAGATTCTAGTAGTTTAGATTTCCCGCAACGGCGAATACCCGTAATCACTTTGATGTCCGGCGTTCCCCTGCAAGAATCCAATCGTTTCAGATAACGCTTTCTAATAATCAGTTTCATAGGGTGATTATAACTATCTAATCGCCAAATTTAAATATTTTTCATTTTTGGCGATTAGAACGAGTAAAGGAAAAATCCACCCCGTTATCCCCTTCAGGAAAATAATCCCCACAACGAGGAAGATTGGGGGTAAAATAATCCCATTCCCACAAGGAGTTTTTATGAAACCAACGTTAGTCGTCATGGCTGCCGGAATGGGCAGTCGTTTTGGGGGTCTTAAACAAGCAGAACCCGTCACCCCATCGGGATTAGGCTTGTTAGATTTTTCTGTCGCCGATGCCAAGCGGTCTGGATTCGGCAAAGTCGTCTTCATCGTCCGCGAGGATATGCAGGAAGATTTTAAAAATCTAATCGGCAACCGCATTGAAAAAAGCATTCCCGTCGAATATGTGATCCAAGATACTTCGATCCTTCCGGAAGGGCGGAGCAAGCCTTTTGGAACGGGGCATGCGATTTTATGCTGCAAAGACGTCGTGCACGAAAATTTCGCGATCGTGAACGCGGACGATTATTATGGAGCTCATGCCTTTATCCAATTAGAAAAATTCCTAGAAACGACAAAAGGCAGCCATTTTGCCATGGTCCCTTATCAATTAGGGAAAACCTTGTCCAAGAACGGCACGGTGTCGCGTGGAATTTGCAAACTCGATGCCACCAACCATCTTTTAGGGATTGAGGAAGTCACCAAAATCGACGATAAGGGCCACTGCGTCTATGGCGGAAAAGAACAGACGCTCCCCCTGGATACGCCGATTTCCATGAACATTTGGGGATTAACGCCCTATATCTTTGAAATCCTCGAAGAGCAATTCCACTTCTTCTTATCCCACGCGGATTTATCCAAGGACGAATTCTATATTCCAAAAGTCATCGGAACGGCTTTGGAAAAAGATTTAATCTCCGTCCAAGCATTCCCAAGCTCCGATCAATGGTATGGCATTACTTACCGCGAAGATCTTCCAGAAGTCAAACAAGCCCTCAACCAAATGATCGAAGATGGGAAATACCCGGAATTGAAGTAACCCCCTTTGTAATTAAACATGAAAAGCAGGCCGCTTGGCCTGCTATTTTCATTGAACATGGGTTCAGCCTTGGAATCCTGGCCAAACAAAGGTGCAATTCAAATCCTTTTCGCCATTATCAACAAGAATATCTTGCCCCGTGCAGGAAGAATTGATAATGGTTAAGAAATAAATCCATTCCGCCGCTTCTTCAGGACTCGTCCATTTCTTTAAAGGGGTGACGTCCATGATTTGCTTCCACGCTTCTTCCTTTTCCATCACAGGACGGTTTAAGGGGGTAGAAACCCCGCCAAAAGAAATCGAATTCACAGTCGCGCGGTATTTTTTTGCTAAGCGCCAGGCAACGTTTTTCATATAGGAAATCACCGCCCCTTTAGAAGCACTGTAATCGGCGAATTCAAAACCCGTGTGGGCGCTAGAAGAAGATAAGAGGAGGACGCTTTCAATCGAAGCCTGAAAGGCATAACGTTCTACGACATTTTTGGTTCCTTCGTAATTGAACTTTAAGTCGGATCCGCTATTTTGGACTCCGGCGCAGGTAACTACGATTTGAACGTCGTTAATTTCAGGAAAGGAAGCGATATCCGTGACGTCGCAGGTATGAGGAATGAAATGAGGATTGTGAATTTGGGGTGTTTGGATATCCAACCCATGCACTTCCATTCCCCGTTCTAAAAATAACTTGGCCGTAGCAAGCCCAATACCAGAGGAGGTTCCACTGATAAGGACCTTCTTCATTCCTGGGCCTCCAGTCTTTTTTGCTCGAATTCAAAATACTCTTTGCCCACGCCATCTTCTTTCCATTTTTTGGTGGCCCAATAGCCGAAAGGAGAGAAGATAACTTCCATGAGTAATTCCGCGACCGCTCCGGTAACGGCACAGGTAAGGCATTGAACAATCGTCCAAGAGAAGCCATCCCAAAAAATGGGGGCGAACAACATAAACGTCAAAACGGCAAACACAAGGTTATCCACGAATTGGCCAAGCAAGGTCGATACGTATCCGCGAACAAAGAAGGCGGCCCTTCCATCCGGGTTCTTCTTAAAGCATTTTCCAAGCAATAAATTCAAGGCGATATTCGTCCATCCGGAGACGAGGAAAGCAATCGCCGAAGACAAAAGAATGAACCACGTACCCCCAAATATGGAATTGAAACCACTGTAATCATCCGAAGTTGGAATGATCGAAACCAAATAAAAGACAAGGGACATTAAGAGGTTTACCGCCAAGGCGAAGAGGTTTAAACGGTTCGCCGCTTTCCCTCCGAAATGCTTGGTGACCATATCCATCGTCAAGAAAGCAAGCCAGCTGACGGTAAAGCCGCCATCCAAGGCTAAATAGGGTAAATTAACGATCGTTTTATTAGCGAGTAGATTCATCGCTACCACGGATACCGCGAACAAAGCGACGATAGGGGATGGGACCGAACGAAATAAAATCTTCGTTTCCGTCCAAAAGGCAGATATTTTTTTCATACGACTCCTTGGTTTTCATTTGTTAGGCGCAGGATTTCAGTCAAACGAACTGCGCCGCTTTTCAGCAAGGCATAGTTTGCTACCAATTGAAGCGAAGGGCAAGGAAAAATAAGAAGGTAAGCACTTCTTCATTTTCTTTTTACCCTTGAATACCAATAATTATTCCATGAATGAATTAGAAAAAATGATTGGTGGGGAATTCTACGATCCCAGTGACCCCCTTCTCGCCAAAATGCGCATGAGAGCCCATTACTCATGTTTGATATATAACCAGCTTCTCCCGGGGGCAACTAGACGCAGAAATCGCATCCTCGATGAGCTATTTCCCGATCACGGGGAAGGGCTATACATACAAGGCCCCCTCCAAGTGGATTATGGGTCCAACGTTCATTTCGGGAAGGACGTGTATGCGAATTTCAATTTCACCATCCTCGATATCTGTCCTGTAACCATTGGGGATAACGTTTATATTGGGCCTAATGTTTCCTTATACGGAGCCCTTCATCCTTTAGACCCCAATGAACGTCGTAGCTACAAGAATTCGGAAGGACGCATGACGGATAAAGAATACGGTAAACCCATCCGAATCGGTTCGGACACTTGGATTGGCGGCAGCGTCACGATCCTAGCAGGTGTGACGATTGGAGAAGGCTGCGTCATTGGCGCGGGAAGCGTTGTGACGAAAGACATTCCACCCCATAGCCTTGCGTTTGGAAATCCGGCGCGAGTTCAAAGAGAAATCACTCCAAAAGATATGCAAAAATGAACCATCACGGCGCATTCTGCTTTTTATGAGAATGGTGCGAAATTTGCATTGTCAAAAAATGAAGTTTTCTAGTATTCATCGAATGTTTTACATTGTCATTTTTGAATAATTTTCATTCTAACGACTTGCAAAAATGCCTATTTCATAATCCAATAGCTCGCTTTATCGCTCTAGATTCTTTGGATTTTGTCTTCTTCTTTTAACGTCACAACAAAGCGGCTGGCCGTAGTTTAATTTTCAAGGCAAACACGTAAGTCTTCTGCAGACATTTGCAGCAGTTCTTCAATTTCGTTTTCTGTTAACGTTTGCCCTTTCCCACTTTCAGCAATCAAGGCACGCTTTTCTTGAGACTCTATAAAACCATCGTTAAAAGCGATAGCGTTATAAATGTTTTCTAGTTCCGTGGGACTGCACTTTTCAATTTGAACAAGGTTTTCACCGACAAAGAAAAAGACAGAGTCTTCACTTTTTGCAAGATTATAAAGATTGCTTAGACCGAAACATTTGGATTGAAAACAAATTTGGGTTTCATCCATCGTGACTTCATATGGCTGCAACACAATATCGGTTTGTTTCGAAAAAGGGTGAGAAGTTGGCTTTGCTTCCACGGAAGACATCCGATCTTTTGATACGGTTTGCGTTAAATTTTGTCCCTGGACAACGATCTTCGAAGTTTTTCGTTCCTTATCGGGAAAAGGCTTTTCGGAAAAGAACCGTTTAGAACTGCTTTTCGAAAGTTGACTAGCCTGTTCCAAATGGTTTCCGTAGGAAATAAATAGTAAAGATGAAGCCGGACCAAACACAAGAATTACAACAAAACTAAAAGCACACATACCAAGCAAAAAGTTAGACGTCACGTCGTCGATCCCACTTTTCTTCAATTCCATGATTTGATTGGCCAACGCGCTCAACATCACCAAATCCACCAAAGCGCCAATTGAAAAAATAACGAGACCAACGTAGCCAATAAATTTAAAATATTTGGACATGCTATATACCCCTTTTGCAATAAGCAATAACAATCATAAATAGCGATGGTTAGAACGGCAAGTTACGCTTTGCCAACCCCTTCTATGACAAGTGCGAGAATGATAATAAATTTACATTGTCATTTTTGTATGAGTTTCATTGTTATTTTTTAATGTTTTCTCCTGTTTATCGAATGTTTTACATTGTCATTTTTACATATTTTACATTGTCAGTTTCCATCAAAGTTAAGATATTTCATAGAGTTTGACCGAAAGAAGCCCAATAAAAAAGCCCTTGGAAATCCAAGAGCTTCCACGTTGGTTTTCGATTACTTAAACGCGTCTTTAGCAGCGGCGTATAACGTTTGGAACGCACTGTCGACGGTCTTCGAGCTATTTTGGAGAAGGCCAAGATACGGGCGATTGCCACTAGCAACCCAAATGTTTTTGATGTCGCCGTCCAAGTACTTACGGGATTGGCTATAATCCGTTAATTTATGCGCGTAGCCTTTTCTTGCTTCCACGCAGGAAGACAAATAGGAATTGGACGTATCAATCGCGGTCATGTCGCCGTTTTGATAAGCCAAGAAACCATGCGCTTTGTTGGTGAAGTTCGATAAGGACCAATCCGAAACCATCATTTTCACAAAGCTTTTCGCCAAGTCGGCCTTCTTCGAACTTGCGGGGACGGCGATGAATTGGTCGCTGCCAATCACGTAAGAAAGGTCGGTTTGCTTCGCCCCTTCAAAAGTTGGAGTTTTCATGAGTTTCACTTCGAAATTACGGTTATTCCCATATCCTAGTGTCTCGTTATAAAGCCAATCGCCATTGAACATCATCGCGGCTTTGCCATTAAAGAAGGCTTGTTGCGCCTGGTCTTTGCTAAAGGACATCGATCCCGGGATATAGGGGCTTTCCGTGCCGACACTCGTATGGAGTTCTCTCCAGTAATCTACAACTTTCTTTAAGGAAGCGTAAGGGGAGGTGGCATCCGTATAATCAAAGGAGGAAACCGATTCGTAGTTGAAGAATTTCGAAGCATCTTCAAATCCGGTGAGTTGCATCCACCAGGTCAAGACGGCGTAATCAAAATAGTCCGTATTGGTCCCACTGAAGACAAAGGGGCGAACGATATCGGTATCGCTTCCTTCTACGGCAACAGGATTTTCCATCATATCGCGAACAAGGGCTAAAAGCTCCGCGGTGGTTTCAGGGACTTTCCAGTGATTCGCTTCGAACATCTTCGCGTTGTAATAGATGCCGCCGATGCCATTGGTCCAGGGGAGACGATAAACATGCTGTTCCCCTTTCGCCGTTGTGAAATAAAGGTCTTTTCGATATTCAGGGCTGACCTTATCGATGAATTTCACTCCATCGACTTCTTCTTCCATCCAAGAATCTAGAGCCAAGAATTTCCCTTGGGCCGCATAGTTCTTCCAGCTGGAATCCGTGGCGATATAAAGGTCGTCGGTATTGTTTTTCGAGGCTAAATGCTTGTTGATCAAGGTTTTGACTTCGTATTTGGAAATGACGTTGACCTTGTAACCTTCATTGGCCGCTTCCCATTTCGCGGCGATGTCGTTAAACCATTCTTCTCCCCAGCCGGCGTTAAGCAAAACGACGTTCAGCTGTTGGAGATTGTCGGCAGCTCCGCCTCCGCAGGAAGCAATTCCTGGAAGCGTGGCCGCTAAAGACAATGCGATGAGGATTCCGTTTCTTTTTTTCATAATCCAATTTCTCCTTTCGTGGATGATGGGGTCGATAGAACCAACCGATTCGCGGATTGTAGTTCGCTTTTCGGCAAAGAATAGAACGTTTTATTTAAGGCGTCTTTCTTTCCTTCTAGGGTTTTGCCGTTGAAGGACAAGGAAGGTGATTGATGAGCAACAAGTTCAATTTCCATCGGTTTATTCTCGATACAAACTTGAATCGACAAGCGTTTCCAAGGCATGCATTCCGGCGGAGAGAAGCGGATTTCGTTAAGACGAACATCCAAACCAAAGACGTCCCGTAAGAATATTTTTAATAGGGTGGAGCTGGATCCCGTGAACCAATCGGACATGGACTCCCCGTCGCATCCTAAGCTGGGATTATCGATATAGGAGTTTGGCATAACAAACGGAGTCGTCGACACAAAGTCATGATGATAAGGAAGCAATTTATCAATTTCGCGGAACGCCCATTCCGGTTCATTGGAGCGGAACAAGGCGTCAACGGCGAACAAAGCTCCATGAATATAAGTAGCCCCGTTTTCCGCGGTTCCTTCGGGGAGATTCACGATACGCCCTACTTCTGCAGCATCTTTGTAGAAGGGCGGGTAAAAGGTTAAGAACCCGTATTTCCCTTCTAGATGAGCCAATTCGTTCTTCGCGGTGTCTAGGAATTCTGGATGTTTTAAAGCGAATCCGCTTAGGCAATAAAAGGCAGGGGAAGTTAAGGCATAACGGGACTTATGGTCTACATCATCAAAAGAGCCGACATAGAAGGATTGATGCTTGCCCCATCCATGGACAATTCGATATTCGTTCCCTTGTCTTATTATGATATTTTGAAGAATTCCTTGTTCGAGTTCTTCTTTCTTTCCTTGCAAATCCAAGGGGGACGTGTAGTCAATCTGGGAGCAAATCTCTTCGAAGAGTCCGATGGCTTCATAAAGTTGGAAGGTCGCCATCACGGAGACCCCATCGCCGAAAGAGGATTCATCTTCTCCTTTGCCTAGTCCATCAATCGCGTCGTTCCAATCTCCATATAAGGTACGGAGACAATGGGTTTTGGGATCGATATGAAAAATCAGATAACCCAGAATCCGTTCCATGTGATCCAAAACGGAACTACGTTGAGGCAACAAAGTTGCTGAGGAACCATGGATTTGGATAAAGCCCGCTTCTTCTTTTAGGAAATCAAAATCGCCGGTATAAGCTAGATAAGTATAAAGACAACGAATAATCCATAAGCCCTGATCAATGAATTCACGAGCATCGACGCGAATCTCGTTGATCCCTTTTTCAAAATGAGCGAATTGCCTCGGACTGCGTCCGCCTAATTCGACATAATTCAAACAGTCGAGCATTTTGCTACGAGCTTCTTTTGGAGCAAAAGGAACCTGGGCTTCAATCGCTTGATAAATGTCGCGTACTCCTAACATCGAAAGGGTGCTATTTTTGCAGGAAGCGCAGTATTGGACTTGTTTCACCAACATATCGAAGAAACGCGATTCGATTTCTCCGTCCTTTCCTTCAAAATGGAAATGAAAACTAGAGGGGATTCGAGAGAAATTGTTATCCGTTTCTAATTCATCAAAGGCCTGCTGAATGGATTTTAAATCGCGGTGAACCACTTCTTTTCCAAAGGCATAGCCAAAGGAATAGACCGCGTGAGGTTTTAATTCAAGAAGTCGGAAATCTCCGGCAATTGCTGTATCGGAAAACCGAGTCAGCTTCTTTTCTTGGACAAATTCCCCTTTCAATAACGGGGTGGCTTCCGATAATGGATTGTTTTTTCCTCCGCAATAAAGGGCGCGAGAGGTGGTGATATGCTCCTGAACCCCTTCTTCTAGCGGAGCACAAAGTTCTGCGTGAGACTCTAAATGCACGGTGCGAGAAAGGTCTTCTACCGTAGAAAACGCATACACGTGGTCCTTGAATTCGCATTGCTTGAACCATTTGGTCTCGATGCTAGAACAAGTTCCATGCATCAGCATCGGGTTGAGATAAAGGGAAGTATAGATGGATTGAGGCTTGGAACTTTTGGAAATCACGGCTCCTTCCATCAGCAATTCCTTTTCTTTGGAGATGCCAAATCGCATCACGTAAACCAAAGACTCAAGTTCTAAAAAATAAAGACAATAACCATCTTTATAAACCGTATGACGGGCGACTCCTTTTTCTAGGATGTTGCGGTTGCAATCAAACAAAGCGTAGGGAAAATAGGAATCCTGGTCCTTTAATCCCAAGGTAAAAGCCAAAAAATTGGGTTCTCCGTCGATATTTTCTGGAAGATAGAAGAAATTGGATTCGTTCATCGACATCTTGCCGTTTTGAAGGGCCCATAACGTTAAGCCATCCTGCATATAAGGAAAGCGGCACAAGGAAACAGAAGAAAAGGGGACATCGATTCCGTTTTCTAAAAACAAGGCACCACCCGGAAGCTTTCGCGATTCTCCTTTGGCTTTCGAGAATTCAATGTCGCGGGAAATGGATAAAATCTCATCGATTAATTTCATTTCGAATCTCCTAATTCCGCGACGAAACGTTGAATGCGAGTTTCTTCTTCCTTCAGCAAGGCAAAATCATCAATTTCCAAGTAGATGCGGATAGCGGGTTCCGTGTTAGAAAGGCGTAATAAAGCCCATTCGTGGTCATTGAACCAATAACGGATGTTCCTGCCAATCTTTTCCCTTTTGATAACGGGGTGGACAAAGGAGGGGGAGCGTTCTTCGAAATAGGCTTCAATCCCCTGCTCCATCCATTTGGGGTAGGTCACAAAGGATTCGTAATCAAAGGAAGGATAATGGGCGAATGCCTTCACTTCTTTCACAATTTGAGAGATCGGCATCTTCATATCGTCCATCATGTTAACGAATAGAAGCAACGCGAACGTGGTGTCTTTCCCCTTTAAATAGCCGCGCATCGTAAGGCCACCGCTACTTTCGCCACCTAACAAAGCATCGACGCGTGTCATTTCCGAAGTGATGTTTTTAAATCCAACATCCACTTCGTGGCAGGTTTGACCTAATTGCTTGGCGAGGTCATCTAGTAACTGGGAGGTGGCCAAATTACGAACCACGTCTCCTTTTAATCCACGCACCTTCACCAGGTAATAATAGATGCATCCTAAGATTTCGTTTGCCGTGACGAAACGTCCATTTTCATCTAAAACCGCTAGACGGTCGGCATCGCTATCGGCGGAGAACCCTACGTCATAATGCTCTTGGGTAACAAATTGCTTTAAACCCATTAGATTGACTTCCAAAGGATTGGGGAGCAATCCGCCGAAATTGCAGTCGTGCTCTGGATGAAAGACCTTTATGTCCTTTAATCCTAACTTTTCTAACGCCGGAACAATCGTCGTAACCCCCGTGCCGTAGAGATTATCGTAGGCGATTCGTAAAGGGCGATCTAAATGGGGTTTAGAAAAACTTAACGCATGATTAATGTAGGGGGTTAATGCTTCAAAAGTCGTAATAAGGGATTCGTCGAATGTTGTTGGAACCGATTCGACTTTCAAAAACTTTCTTTCTAGGCGATTGGTAAAAGCTTCATCCGCGTCGTATCCGCCTTTGGTAAAAACTTTGACCCCATTAAAGGTGGCGGGATTATGACTCGCGGTAATCATGATCCCATAATCGCAATTTAAAGCAGTTACATGATAAATCACGCAGGGGGTGGGGCACTCGGTAGAAGTTAGAAAAACGTGGATGCCGTGGCTAGTAAAAACTTTAGCCATCATCTTGGCAGTTTCTGGGGAATTACGTCTACGGTCATAACCGACAACGATTTCCTTCTTTGTCCCTTCTTCTTCGATAATCTGACTTAACGCCTCGGCGATTCCGCATGTAGTTTCACGGGTAAAATCTTCCCCAATCACTCCACGAAATCCGCCGGTTCCAAATTTAATCGCATTCATAGCATCTTAATTATTTCACTTTGTAAAAAATTAGAAAAGAGGTATTTTGCCTCTTTTGATTTTTGACATTTAATCATAGTCAATCAACAAGGGATTTATTTTAAATTCATTTGATTTTATCGTACTTTTTATCCGTAATTATTTTTAAAGTTCTGTTCCTGACTTTAAAATATTTACATATTCCGTATATTCGTAAATGCGGTTTCTGCTTTTGGAAGTCACTTCCCGAAGAATTTTTGCTTCTAAAAGTTTCTTTACGGCAGAAGCGACGCTATTGAAGGATAAGCCCAGTTCTTTAGCCGTTGGGCCAACTGAAAGAATCGGGTGTTCTTTGGCATACCCATAAACGCTGCGCAGCGTTTTGCTTTGACGAGGCAATTTAGATTCGTCGGATTGGACAAGCTCAGAAAGGCGGCAAGAGCGCGGTCCATGTCCGCGGTAGTTTGAGCGGCATTTAACGCATTCTTATAGTAGGCGTACTGGCTTTCGATAGCAAAGAAATCATCTCCGCGTCCATTTCAATTTCGGGAAAAGGAGGCAATGGATTCGGACGATAAGCCTTGTAAGCACTGACGCCACCCAAAGCCGTAATATATTCCCCTGCTCGATTCATTTCACCCCCCTTCAATAGAATAGTAAAAATTTATTCGTTATTTCAGAAAATGGAAAATTATTGAAATAAGAAATAATTTTTAACATCGTTATTTCAATAAATTCGATTTTTTTGAAATAGAAATGATGCTTGCAGGCTGCTTATTTCAAAAAGGCCCCCGAAGGAGCCTTGAATGGAGACGCGGTTTTACTTCGTGTCGTCTTTTAGACCGTAGACGTCCAACGCCTTCTCTTTGGGAGAGAGGTCCGTCACCAATTTATGGTCTTCTCCATAAATATCGATGTGCTCGAAATGGAGGGCAACGCGAACTTCTTTATTCTCGGGACATTCCTTTTTAATGGGAACATAAAGGCACGTCGAATCGTCTTCAAATGGGGTTGGGTCTAACGATAAATCCACGCGGGCGTAGTAACCATCGTTTAGCATTCCGCAACCTTTGATTCGTCCGTTTAGATTGCCTTCGCCCAAGCTCACCGCGCCTTCTTTTAGTTCCATATCCACGCGGTGCATTCCTTCTAGGTAAACGGGATTCAAAATAGACGGATCCAGCTCGGGGAGAGCGAATTTCAACGAAGGGTTGAGATAAAGGTAAGATTGGCCTTCCTCCACGCTTAAATAGGCGCGAAGTCGATCAATATGAGGACGCGGGGTCAATAGAATGCTCTTCTCTCCTTCTTTATCTTCGAATAGATGGAGTTTATTTGGGGCGAAAGAAACATTAACGATGCCACGCTTCATCTTGTCCTTGCGGTCGCCGCGAATGACAAGGGAAGTGGGGGAATCACGAAGTTCTCCTTCTTCCTCCAAATTCAAATTGCCGTAATAAAGGGTTTCATTGCCAAGGTTTTCCGAAATCCCAAGTCGAACGGGGAATGGACCTTTTTCATCGAAACTCACATCATCGGGACGAATGCCTAAAATCACCTTATGGGTCCCCTCTTTTTTGTATTCGGGGTTCATCTCGCGAAGCTTCGACCATGGTAAATCAAAAGAAAGGCCGTGGAAGGAAAGGGAGACTCCTTTTTCCGAGGAAACCATCTCTCCTTCATAGAAATTCATCTGAGGGGTGCCAAGGAATCCCGCGACAAAGCGGTTGGCAGGATAATCAAATAGGTTCGTTGGGGTATCGATTTGCTGAACGACTCCTTTACGCATCACGACGATGCGCGTCCCCATCGTCATCGCTTCGATTTGATCGTGGGTTACGTAAATAAAGGTCGTTTGGAGTTTTTCGTAAAGGCGCGAAATCTCTACGCGCATTGAGGCGCGGAGTTTGGCGTCAAGATTGGATAAGGGCTCGTCCAAAAGGAAGACTTTGGGAGTGCGGATAATCGCGCGTCCTAAGGCAACGCGTTGACGTTGGCCGCCGCTCATGTCTTTAGGCTTACGCTGCAATAATTCCTCAATGGAAAGGATTTTGGCCACGTTATGGATTCGCTTATCAATTTCTTCCTTGGGCACATGACGGTTCTTCAAACCAAAAGCCATGTTTTGATAAGCGGTCATGTGGGGATAGAGGGCGTAGTTTTGGAAAACCATCGCAATATCGCGTCGATTGCTTTCTAAATCATTCACGCGAACTCCATTGAGATAAATATCTCCAGATGTCACTTCTTCTAGACCGGCGATCATACGCAGAGTCGTGGATTTGCCACATCCAGAAGGTCCAACGAAGACGACGAATTCATTGTCTTCGACGGTCAAATTAAAATCTTGAACCGCGGTGACATCCGGATCTTTTCTTTTCTTTCCTTTGTAGGTTTTATAAACGTGGCTTAAACGCAAGGTTTCCATGTTCTTATTCCTCCTTGGCAGGGCTCGATTTGGGGACGTTGTTCCATAAATAGGATAGACCGAGTTTTTTGGCTCCATAGAACAAAGCGTCTTCGTAGGAAGCGCCATAGCAAATCCTCGGCCCTTCCCCAAAACTTTGTTGGACACGAGCGAGGTATTCTTCTCCAAATAAACTCACGCGCCCCGAGACAACAATCCGTTCCAAGTCCATCACGGAATGGATGAGACGAAGTCCTTCTCCTAGTTTTTCCGCGGAGATTAGTACTAAATCGCGAATAAAAGCATCTCCATGATGGAAACGTTCAACGATTTCCTTGGTGTGGGGACGTTCTCCCGTCTTGGCTTGTATTTGATCTTTTAATGCGCGAATGGAAGCGGCGTCATCCAAGTTCGTGACCTCTCCGTTTGACCCTGAAATCAAAACGCGTCCGATTTCTCCCGAATATCCTCTTCCGCCACGGAAACAGGAACCCTGGAATTCAAAAGCACCGCCGATGCCATAATCCACAAAAGCGAGCAAACCAGAATTCACGCCTTCGAATCGGCCTTGGGCCAATTCGCCGCTCATCATGATTTTGGTGTCGTTTTCTAATTTAACTGGGCAAGAAAATGCCTCGGAAAATAGATTTTGCAGTTTGTTTTTCGGCGAGAATAAAGCGGAATCGAATCGCGAGGAGAATTGAAGCTCGCCAGACTGGGTGGATACAAGTCCAGGCAAGCACAAAACCGTGTAACGGACTGGCATTTCAATATTCGAAATCCCTTTTTGGATGCTAGCGACAATCGGTTCAATATGAGCCACGTCATAACGTTCTAGCGGATTTTCCTCTTCGAAAAGGATATTGCCTGGCAAATCATAGAGGCGGGCATGGTATTTTTCGGAGCCGAAATCCACGACCAAAATCGTGCCGAATTGGGAGGAAAGGGCATATTGAACCCTTTTTCTTCCCGATCCTGAAACCGAATCGAGTCCCACGGGTTCAATTAACCCCATGGAGGTTAAAGACTTCAAAACGGAAGAAAGGGTCGCGTTGGACAAATGAAAGCAGGAGCTAAGTTCGGTCGCCGACATCGGCTTCTTTTCAAGAGCTTCTAAAACCAAATGGTTATTGAATTCGCGGGCAAAGGATTGCGTTTTCCCTAGCATTATTTGCCCCCTTTCTTTTCGAAGAATAAGCGGGAATCATAGCCGTTGAACGTGCAGTGAGTCGGATCGATCCAAGATTGGCCGGACAAACCACCAATAGAGCATCCACCAGGAAGTTCTGCGCTCGAATCCCCTTGTTTAATGGAGGAAGCGAAAACGTTCACGTTGTCAATGACGGCAGATCCACCGATGCTTGCACATAAAGCTTCAGCCACCCCGCCCGTTTGGCTAACAGTCACCGATTTTAGATTCAGGTCAAAGATACGGCCTTCCACAGAATGGAATAAACCTTTGTACCAGGAAGAGGTTTTTGTTAAAGAATAATTCGAAATCGTATGGCCGTTTCCGTAAATTTGTCCATAGAACGTCGTGCCGTCTTCTTTTCCGGTTTCAAAACCAAACGGATCAATTTCTTCGCCGCCAAAATCCAAATCCGCGGTTAAAAGATAAACCCCGCTAGGCTTGAAATTGTTCTTTTGGGCTTCCGTTAACGCGTTTCCGTTACCGCCAAATAGCTCTTTCCATTTGGCCACCGAATCAATTTTGGTAAAGCCTGTCGCGCCAAAGGCGTTGAGCATAAAGGCTTCGTTGCGTTTTTCTTGTGTCGAAGAGGAGACGTAATAACGATAGCAGTTGCCATCATCTAGATATGCATTAACCTTCGCCATGTTCGCATCCGCGTAGGTTAAGATTAATTGGCTGTTTTGGATGGAATAGCTTGTTTCTGGAACAATAACATCATTCACCGTCACACGAATCGCTTGGGAAACGCCCTCTGGAATTGCAAGTTTAAAGGTATTGGATTCGTCTTTGAAATGGACGATATTGCCATTTTCCACAGGGGCGGCTTTATAGAATTGAACGCGTTTCGTCGTTCCGTTGTCATTAACTTTAAAATGGTCAATTCCCGCGGGGAAGAAGTCCGAAATCGTAAGTTTGTTTTCCGCGGTGGTTAAGTGATGTTGTCTCCAGCCGATTTCAGCCGTGTCCACAGCGAATCCGGCCTGGGAGAACGTGACGGTGTCGCCGCTAGTAAGGAAACGAGTATCCGAGGCGGAGCAAGAATAATTTATGGCTAATTTATAGATGAGGTTCGTACCCGTAGACTCGATACGGAAATAGGAAGCCCCGTTCAAGGCAACCGTCTTTTTGTGCTCCAAACGCACCGCAGTCAATACGCCCATCTCATCGCCATAATAGAGGGTGAGATAGCATCCGGCATCCGCCGCTTCAATCTCCGGGGTAATGGTTTGGATACCAGAAATGCGGGAGGAAAGGAAAGTGTCGTTAGAAATAAACCCATAGGCTTCGAGGCGAAGATAATCCGTTTTGTCCGACACTCTAGACAAATTCAAAGCCAACTCGTTATTAAGGGAGGTTTGGATGGTCCCCTTATTGCCGGCTTCGTTGATTTTTAAGGTAGCCGGGGTGATGGCAAGCGAATAATCCTTGGATTCGCCTTGGACAAAATTCGTCAGGTTATTGGTCGCATGGAGGGCGAGTGGGGTTAATGCGCTTAGGCAAAGTAAGGCCGAAGCCCCGAGGATAAAGTTTTTCTTTTTCATGGTTGGATCTCCTTTTTTATAATGAATGAAATTTATTTTTTGACGCTTAGATGAACGCCATATCCGTTATAAGACGAATAGGTGATGCCGTTATTGGAAAAATCTTTGCCAGCAATTCCCCCAAGGCACAGATCACCAGGATTAGCAGGGATGGCATCCCCAATCGAAACTCTGCAGCGGATGCTTTGAATATTCGTGGCCTTGGCTTCTCCTCCAAAGAATCCACACAATAATCCAGCAAAATTGCCACTAGGCAAAGTAATCGAGACATCCTCGAAAACAAGGTCTTGGACGCTACCTTCGACTTGGAAGAAAAATCCCGCGCCATAGAGGGTCTTGTTCATCTGGAAGTTTTTGATTTTGTGGTTCAAACCAAAGAATTTGCCTTCAAACAAGGCGCTTTGGCCTTCCCCTGTCCCTAACATTTGATAGCCAAGAGGAGAAATCGATTCGCCAGCAAAATCCAAATCGCAATTCAAGGCGTAGACCTTCTTCATGGAATCGCTTAGTTCCTTATGGATTCCCCCATCGGTAGCAAAATGGGTTTTGAAATCCTCCATGGAAGAAATCACGACGAGGTCATTCCCGTATTGGGTTTGAAGGCTTTCTAACGTCGTCTTGGCCTCGAGGCGTTTTGCCGCATGGGCACGATAAGACAATCCCGATTCGGTTATAAACATCAAATCGTGAATGAGGTCTTTGCTGAAATCGAGCCCAGAAATCGTGACTTTATCCCCTTCTTGTACCGCTTGTTCGGCTTCTATTAACGTCGATCCGTCATAGGCTTTATCTAGTTTTTCTCCTGCAGGGAGAACGAATTCGAAGGGCTTCTCTTCGCCTTCATCATGAATTTGATACCCATTTTCTAATCCCGTGGTATGGGTCACGGAGAAGACTTTATAAGTGCTTCGCTTGCCGAGGACTTCCACGCGCACCGCAACTTCCGTCAAGGGGCTTGGGGCGTCTTCATCAAGGGTAAGAACATCCCCATTTAAATGAACAAAGTTCTTCTTCCATCCTAAGGAATCCCAATCGATGGAATACGTGGCTTCCGCGTGGATATCCGGGGTGGAAGCATAGGTTAAACGAAGAGGAAGGCCTGCGATAATCGAAGATTCGGTATTCGCGATTTCAATGCCCTCTAGGCCCGAATAAAGCGAAATGGTTTTCGTCGCTTCATATTCTTGCTCTTTCCATTTCACCTGAGCTTTCAGAGTAACCGAGGGGGAAGTCCCATCATAATTGGCCGCGGATAAACGATTCCCTTCTAGACTCACTCCGTGTGCTTCCCCCACGATAGAATACGTCGTTAACGCATTCATGGCCTCGTTATGTTCTGCAGGCATCGCTTCTACCCGTAGTTCCATTTCTTGTCCTTTTAGAAGGAAAGAAGGCAGGTTAGAAGCAAAACCAAAGTTTTGCAAGAAGGGCGAAACAAAGAGGACATTGTTTTTCGGTCCTTCGCTTGTCCAAGAAACATACGGGGAGGAGAAAGAGGAAAAATCATAGGCAAGCATTTCCTCCTTGCTGGAGAATTTTTTGCCCACCGATTCCTCGGTAGCCTCCTCATTGAGCGTCCATCCCATCAGTTTGGTATCGGGGTCGGAAGAAATCCCATAAACGTTATCGAGTTTTCCTTCTACGTCATTAAGCCCCACGATGATTCCGGAATTTTGATAGTTCTTCTCGCCTTCGTTAAATCCGTTGACGTTTGGATTCACCGAGAAGCAATCCGAAATGAGGCCATGGTTGACCGAAGCAAATACGCCGGTCGCGGATTGGCCTCCGTTTTGGAGCTCTAAGTCGCAGATCACCCCTTCAATCGTGCCGAAGTTATTGCCAACGAGGCCTCCGCTCCAGCTCTTCGCGGGGATTTTTCCTTCTAACGTCAAATTCTTGATCGTTCCTTGATTATTGCCAAAAAATCCCATGACGGGGATATCGCTAGAAACATAGGAGAAAGAAGAAATCGTATGGCCGTTTCCATCAAAGGTTCCCGTGAAGGGGATGTTATAGGCTCCATCGGAATAGGCGCCGATTGGAAGGAAGGATTGGCCATCATGATAAAGCGACCCGCCTTCTTTTAAGGCACTGCTTAAATCGATGTCCGCGCCCAAAACGTAATAGCCCTCCAACGACCCTTCTTTAAAGGAGGGGGTGGCTTCTTGATAATTGGGTTCAAACGCTTCTTCGATATCATCCGCCGTATAAAGGATTTTGGTCGCAACACTTACGGATAAGGTCAACGCATTACGCGGGGTAATTAAACGATAATGATGGGATCCTACGTCCAAATCCTTCAACGTTTCTTGGCTTAGGGTGATTTGATTCGCCTCAAAACCAAAGGGGACAGGGGTGTGATTTTCATCAAGCAAGGTCAAGTCACCCTCCTTTAAAGTCCCTTCTAGTTCATTGCCGTTAAAAAGAATTTGATAGGAAACATCATGGGGGGTTCCCTTTTCTAAAACCGCTTCCTTGCTGTCCGCGGTCAAAATCTTTTGGGTCATCGCCTTATAGGAACGTTTCGCGGATGCGCCTTTGCTAGAAGCAACCACCGTGAAGGGGGTTCCATCGGGCAACGAATCCGTGAAAGAGACTTTTCCCGTCGAGGCATCAATAGAAACCCCCGGGACTTCTTCCTCGAGTTCATAACGGACCGCATATTCTTTTCCGCCTTTCCCTAAGGCCTTGGCAACGACAACATCACCTTGAATCAAATAGGAAGAATCAAGATCAAAGGTCACCGTAGGAACTTCTTCCGCGTGGAAGAATTTCACAACACAGGAAGCTTTCTTGCCATTAAAGGAAGCAAGATAGACTTTGGAGGGGATGGTGGGTCCTTCTTCATCAAAAGAAATAAGACCCGTGTTCGCATCCAAACTAACCCCATCTGGGGTTCCGCCTTGGAAGGAATAGGTCACCCCTTGAGGTGCCCCTTCTACCGTTAGGCACGTCCCCGAACGGACTTCGAATTCGCTAGCAGAGAAACGAATGTCAGTAGCGACGGACGAAGAGTCCGTAGATGGGACATCGCCCCCTGGTTGATTCGCGCATCCGATAAGCAAGGATGCAGCAAGCAAAAATAAAGCCTTTAATTTTTTCATCCCTTTAATCCTCCGGCATTGGTATTTTCGATGATTTTCTTTTGGAAGCAGGCATATAAAACAAGAACGGGGATCAAGGCGACGAGGACGCTGGCAAACATCATCGGATAATTGCCGCTTCCCATGAATTCGCCCTGTAGCTCATAGAGTCCAACCGCCAAAGTGTAGTGATTTGGCATAAATAAATATGGGGTGGAATAATCGTTCCAAAGAGTGATGGCCTGAAGGATGCAGCAGGCTACTATGGGCCCTTTTGCCATCGGAAGCATGATTTTGAAGAAGATGCCAAATCGGCTGGCCCCATCCATGCCCGCGGCTTCTGCATAACTCCAAGACAAGGAGGAGAATGCGCTATAAAGCATGATGAAATTAAAGCCAAAGCAGCCCGAATAAAGGAACAAGACGCCGAGAAGCGAATTATCAAGATGAAGGAATTCCATCATGTTGACTTGGGCGGGAAGCGTTCCAACAATCGGGGTCACCATGGCAAAAATGGCCGCCCCATAGATCAAATTACGTCCTGGAAAACGATAATTCACCAAAACATAAGCCGCTGCAGCGGATAAAAACACGTTGATAATCGTTCCTAAAACCGTCGTTAAGATGCTCCATAAGACCATCTCGAAAACACTTTCTTCCGTACCGCCAATGGTAACGACTTTGTATTGGAGAACCTCAATAAAATTAAGCCCTTGCCATTGTTTGGGGAAACCCCAAACGTTGCCGTTATAGAATTCGTTCTGATCTTTAAATGAATTTAATAACATCCATAAAAAGGGAAGAAGCAACGACACGGCATAAACGGCAAAAATGACGAAGACGATCCATTTGGTGGCTTGGAAGCCGACTGCCTTCTTGTTCTTCTTTCCTTCGCGGATGGTTTCGGAAATATTCTCAATACGTTCCATATTAGTAATCCACCCCCTTATAGGCGCGGGACATCAAATTACGGGTGAGTAGAATGATCGGAGACCAAATCGCGGAGAAGATAAGTCCTTTGGCCGCGGCTTCGCAAAGGGCTTTGGGGTCATTGGAAGAAACCGAATCCCAAATTTGAAGGGAAATCGTCCAGGTGTTGCCCTCACCGTTAGTTAGGAACAACGGTTGGAGATAAAGGGTTAATACGTTGGTCATGCCCAGGATCACCAAGGTCACAATCGTTGGCCAAATCATCGGGATCACGACATGGATGAATTCCTTGAAATAACCGCAGTTATCGATTTTGGCGCTTTCTAATAATTCCTGGGGGATTCTTCCGATCGCCCCAGAAAGGAGGATGACGTTATAGCCTAGTCCAGCCCAGATGCAATAAAGGTAAACAATGAGTTGGGACAAAGGGTACGTCTGCAGGGAAGTTTCCTTAATGCCCAGGGCTTTTACGATGGGGTATAAATAGCCAACCTCTGGTTGATACCCCATCTTAAAGGCGAAGGTCAAGGCCACGACGGGGATGATGTTGGGTAAGAAAAAGATGACGCGGAAGACATTGGCTAACGGCATCTTTTTGGATAGAAAATAGGAGAATAAAACCGATAAGGGAAGGGAGATGAAAATCGTGATGAAGGCAAAGCCCAAGGAATTGAGGAGGATGACGCTGGAATCGTTTAACCAACTGACCCCCGTGGTGTTGGAATAGGAATGGAAGGATTCATGCCATACCTTGGCGATTGTTTCAAATCCAGCCCACGTGTAGCCATAAATATCCCCGCTTTGGAAAGCAAGGAGCAAGGATTGAATATTGACGAAAATCCACGTGAATAAGAATTGTCCTACCGGATAAAGAAGCATCAAAAAGACGAAGATGTAGTCGCGGGTCCTTTTGCCGAAGCGGACTTTCTTTTGCTCGTGCGCTCGTTCTTCTTTTTCGATGATGGAAGTATCATCTTTTATGCTTTCAATTCGTTCCATATTCTTTATTTCCGATAGAGTTTTACGTTATCGATGTAGGTAACCACGCCTTTATTCGAACGGAATTCCAGTCGCAAAGATTGCGAACCTTTGGGGGCTTTTATGGAGGATCCATAGGTTTGAAAATCAGAAGAAGAGATCGCGATTTCTTGCTCTTCTAATACCTCATCTTCACTCGCTCCTAAGAATTTAACGAGAGCCTTACCTTCGCCTTGGAGAGCTTTCCCATCGAAGGAAAAATCATATTCATACCCCTCGTAAACCGAATCGATGTTTTGACGGAGAACGCCCCCTTCTTGAACCATAGCAACGTTCTTTCCCCCTTTGCCATAGAGGGAATTCGAAATAGGATAGCAGACTTCTTCTAGAGGCTTTTTCTCCGTCACTTTCTTTAAAAAGGACCAGCCTTTGTTTTGAATGTATTCTCCATATAAAGGCGAAGCAGATTCTAAGCGCGAAGCGAATTCAAAATCGCCGCCGCTCACTTTATTCGCTTTGCTTTGTTCGCGGATTCGTCCTTCGTAATCCTCTTTTGGTGCTTCTGAAAGAGAAGGAACCGCATCAAATTCATTCACAGGTTGATTCAAAAAAGGCGTGTAACGAACGTGGTCCACGGTCATATAGTCTTCTTCAAAATCGGCGGAACCTACAAATCCATCAGGAAACCAAACCCCCAGCCATAAACGCCCTTCCAAAGTTGGGACGAACAAAGTGGAGATGTTGGTGATCACCCCGTCTACGGAATAGACGACCATTTCGGGGTCGGTGTACCAATCGAAAGCATACGTATGGTATTTCTCATCGTTAAAGGCGACGAAATCGGCGTCGGGATGAACCTTATCCAAGGCAAATTCCACGGAGTCGAAAGCCATCTCGCTCACCCAGTTCGTATTGAGGCCTTTTTCGAAAGTAATGCGGCCGGATTTTGATCCTCCCGGTAATTCCCAATCGATTTCGGCGTTTTCGTTTTCTTCCCCTTCTACGGCTCGGTTGCCATAGGTCCAAAAGGCGGTGCAGGCGCCTTGACGGGGCAACGCCTTCATGCGGATTTCGTAATGACCAGGGCCGATGCCAAAGCGAGACACCAAACAAGCGCCGCATTTGCGCCCGTCTTTATAAGCCCCGTAACTTTCGACTTCGCCTTTGGAATAATAGCTTCCTAGTCCGCGTAACAAGAGTTGACCATCGTCGGTTAAAAAGACGTTCTCTGGGGATACGCCTCCGTTATTGACACCCCAATACCCCTTTCCAATCATCCAGGATTCCGGGTTTAGCGTTTCAAAGCCATCATAGAAACCGTGTTCGAAGTCTTCTTCTACCCCTTCTAATAAAGCAACCTGTTGTCCGACTTGGAGTTGGGCAGTTTTATCTACGGACGAAGAAACGTTATCCGTAACGGATCCACAGGCGGCAAGGAGAGGAATTAGGGCAAAAAGAGTTCGTCCAAATGGTTTCATACCCCTACATTATAAGAAGGTTGAAAGGGGTTTCAATGTATTTTTTCGCTTTATTAAAAAATTAAACAAAAACAAAGCCCCGCATTGCTGCGAGGCTAAGTTTAGAGGATGGGAAGTGATGACTTACTTCTGGAAGTGGAGGGTGTTGTAGATCTTCACTCCATCTTCTCCGGTCGCGGAGAGGACAGCAAGTTTGAAATCCCTTTTGCTATTCCAGTTGCAGAGGGCGACTTCAACATCAATCGTCTTACCAACAAACGGTTCCAAGAACGCGTATTGGGAGATGCTCGAGGAATAAACTTGAATCGAGCTAGTGCCATCGGTCACAGAATAGGTCGGGTAGCTACCGCTGCTCTTGGTAATCGTGCCTTGGAGGGCATAGACGTTCAGCGTGACGGAGTCATTGGTTTTGTCGAACTTTTTCAAATCCGAAATGGTCTTGCCGGTGATGAAGGCCGAGGCCGGGAGTTCATGGCTACCAAATTCATTGGCAACAAGTTTGGCATTGCTAAGGCATTGTTCACCAAAGTCATATTTGGTTGCCGTCCAAAGATCACGGGTCGCATTAAGAATAATCTTTTGGCCCATTTTGACGTGAGCGAACCATTTCGCGGAGTCGTGGAGGGTAACGGCAATCGCTCCGTTTTCATCAAAGAGGTAGAAACCATCTTGGACGGTCAGAGACGGGCCGACGATACCTTCGACGGTAACTTCGGTATCGACCGCGGCTTTTTTGGCCGCGTCGACGTTGATCGCGGTGATGTCACCAAGGGCTTTGCGTTCAATAGCAATCTTCTTGGTCGCGGACTTAAATCCTTCTAAGGAAGCGGAGATGGTGATGTTGGCCGTACCGGTTCCGCTGGTGTGGAAGATGGTCTTGCCGTCTTTTTCTTCGAAGGAAGCAACCGTGTTATTGTCAGAAGCATAAGTGAGCTTCGCGCCTTCAAAACCAAGAAGCGTGCTGGAAACGGTGGTCGTCATTTCTAACGCCGGGTCAGCAACGTAAGAGGTTTCGAATTGGTCAACGGCATAGTAGTCGATAGCAAATTGAGCGGCATCGTTCTTGTCGAAGGCGAAATGGTTGTCTTCGATTTTAACCGGGACAAAGCGCCAGGCGCAGCCATAAGTCGTGCTCTTGGCATTGAGGGCAGTCAAATAGACCGTGCAGATCTTGTTGACGAACGGATCGATCCAGGCAAAGTCAGAACCGCTATTTTGCGAATAGACGTAGTTACCAGTGACGCCATCCAAGTCATTGAAGTAATAGTTGGTGAATCCGCCAGGTCCTTCCACGACGGATTTGGTGATGTAGGCATTGGCCTTATAAACCTTGGTCGAGATGTCTTCAGAGACCGGAGTTTCGACGATTTCCTTGACCGTCTTGGGCTGAGCGAAGGTCAAATCGATGGTGCCGTTACCCGCAGTCTTGTTCAAAAGGGTGACGTTTTCGATTTGATTGCAGCCTTTGTAACCATATTTGGCCGCGTTGGTTTGTTCTTTCCCCAAAACATAGTTGGTCTTTTCGCCGGCGATTTCAATCTTGTCGCCAACTTGGACGCGTCCCGCGACATCGGTAGAGAAGACATAGATGGAATCCGTGCCATCGCTGACCATGACGCCTTCGGCCGCGTTCTTTTGTCCGAAGAGGATGCTAAGAACTTGGAGGTTCTTCATGTGGACCTTGCTGCCGTTTGCGGAAGCGCGGGCCGCGGCGACGGTCGCATCCTTATATTGGGTTAAATCAATATCCGGGGCATTGTGGGTGAAGGAAAGGATCCACGCGGAAACAAGCTCCATTTGGGAGTTCTTGTAGTTTTGGACGTTGCATTCGAGTTCGATGTCATCTCCCGCGACGGGGCGTTCTTCTTCCGGAAGTTCGCTGTAGCGTTTTTCACCGGTCTTGTCATAGGTGCCATGGACATAGACTTCGCCGGTTTCGTCCTTAATGGTCATTTCTCCATAAACGGGGTTGCTAACTTTGACAACTTTAGCCCGGACGCGATAACGTGTTTCGGATTTGGAGCCGTCTTCTGGAGCAAGGGCGATGATTTCCGCGATTGTTTTGTATTCCGCGGGTTTTACGTCAGACGAGGTATTGGAGGAATCACTGGACGTCTTGTTGGACGTATCAGTAGAAACGGGGGTGTCTGGGCTAGACACAGGGGAAGAGGTGCTCTCCCCCGGGGTCGTGGAGGAATCATTCGGTTTGGTCGGGCCGCAGGAAGCGAGCGCGAGAAGCGAAGTGGCCAGCACGAAAAGCAGCGACTTGTTTTTCATCTTTCATTCCTTTCCAAAGCAGCAAAAAAGGGTGCTACTATCCCCATGGACCATGGAGAATTCGTACCCTTCAGCTGCATTTTGATTTGATGAATGGTTTTAAACCAGCCGAAATTAAAGCACGGAACGGCAAGAAAGCAAATAGTAAAGTTGTAAATTCCCGTGAAACCGGGCCTTCAGACTCGATGTTCAAGTTAAAGAATAAAGACGAGGAGATATCCGGCGACGCATCCGGTGGCCAGAATTCCCGTTAGGACATAGCCAAGCATTTTCTTATTTTGGAAAATCTTGGTGAAATAGCGGAGGGCGCAGAAAGCCACCACTCCGGCGCATACGGCAAGACCTGCGATTTCAAATTGAATGGCGTCCGGCTCCGCGATGAAAATGCCGCGATCAACAACATTATTTAGTCCTGGGTTCATTTGATGCCAGGAAACCATATCGGCCAAGGCAAGGATGGCAAAGTCAAACGTGCAGGAGCCAATCATGTTGCCATACCCGGCGTCGTAATTCTTCTTTCGGAAGAGCTGGGCCGTCGAGATGATTTCGGGAATCGAAGTTCCAATGCCAAGCAAGAGGGCGCCCGCAACCGAACCAGACAAAGCGGGAATCGCTTCTTGAATTAAGGAAGTGAGATAGGTTAAAGCGATCGAAGAGCCGATAAGTAGGACGGCGCACACCGAGAAAAGGATGATGATTTTCTTTAAAGTCCAATTAACGGCCTTCCCCTCTTCCTCTCCCTCTTCTTCATCGCTCGTCTTGGGTTGCAGAACCAAGGTCAAGATGTATAAACCAAAGATTAGAATCGACATCAAGTTAATGTCGCCTAGCATCACTTGCCACTGTTTCGGGGCAAAGAAGGCATAGGCGGCAAGAAGATACATTCCAAAGCAGAATAATCCATTAAATACATGCCACTTCTGGAATTTCGCATCGCCAAAATGCTTGACCCAAATAAAGGTTTCTAAGGTAAGAACCACGAGATCAAAGATAATGGATCCTAGAATATCGCCGACAACAAACGAGGCGTTATGAACCAAGAAAATCGAAGAGAAGGCGGTGAATAGTTCGGGGAGCGAGGTCACCGCGGCAAGCAGGACGCCCCCAATAAAAGCTCCGCTGATCTTGGTTTTCTTATCCAGCATATCGACTAAGTTGCCTAACTCAATCGAAAGGAAAATCATCAAAACCAAATCAAGAACATATACAGGGTAAATCCACCACATGGCACTACTCCTCCTTAAGCGTGTGGAATAAGTCTACGCTTCTAGGGGAGGGGTTTCGAGGGGCAATTAACGGCCGCGGTCTTTTTTGTTAAGCCCCAAAAGGATTCCAAAAGCGATGAAAAAGATTTTAACGTCCATCCCAAGAGATAAATCGCGAACGTAATCGCTGTCATAACGGGCTTTTTCCATGGGATCATGGGAGCGGTGCATCTTGACAATGGCTAGACCGCACAACCCAGGACGAACCAAGAAAGAGTCGGGCTCGCAGGATTTGCGGGCATCATATAAACGCGGTTCGATTTTCCCATCCATCATAGGACGGGGGCCGATAAAAGACATGTGACCGACAAAAATGTTAAAGAGCTGAGGCCATTCATCGATGGAGGTTTTCCTCATAAAATTGCCCCATTTGGTGATACAGGCTTCGTGTTCTTCTGCCGTCATGTCTTCCGCGCCTGCGGAACGAGCGTTCACACGCATCGAACGGAATTTAAGCATCGTAAAGGGCTTCTCATTTTTGCCTAACCGCTTTTGCTTAAAGATAGCAGGACCCTTTGAAGTGCATCTTGTGGCAATAGCAATCACAAGCATGGGCAGTCCAAGCAAAATAATTCCAATAAAGGAACCAAAAATATCGATGGCACGTTTAAAGAATAACCAAACCTTTTGTTTTGGTGAAAAAGTAAAAGAGGCTTTTGCCCCCCTTGATTCATTTTTTTCGCATGAATTCATATGTCTTTGCATATTATGGGAGCATGCATAGCTGGTTGTAAAGGAAAAGTAAGTATAAATAGGCCTTTGAAACCAATTTAATTTTCGTCAGTATTACAAATTTGTCTTAATCCTTCTTAATCGGAGCCAAACAAATCCCTGGTATAGACCTTTTTTTCTACATCTTTCAGTTCATCCGCATGACGATTGGCCAAAATAACATCGGATTCTTGTTTGAAGTGATTTAAATCATTAACGACTTCGCTCCCGAAAAAGAGGGATCCATTGGGGAGAGTAGGTTCATATACAATGACTTTCGCTCCTTTGGCTTTAATCCGTTTCATCACACCTTGAACACTAGAAGAACGGAAATTGTCGGAATTAGATTTCATGCTTAAGCGATATACGCCTATGACTACTTCATGTTCTTTTTGGGAATCAAAATTCAAATTACCGTCACAATCGTAATACCCAGCCTTCTTTAAAACTTGAGAAGCGATCCAATCTTTCCTTGTCGCGTTGGAATCGACGATAGCTTGAATGAGGTTTTGGGGAATATCCCGATAATTCGCGAGTAGCTGTTTCGTGTCCTTGGGCAGACAATATCCACCATAACCAAAACTAGGGTTATCGTAATAATCACCAATACGGGGATCCAAGGTAACCCCTTTGATGATATCTAAGGTGGATAGTCCCTTGCTTTCGGCATAGGTATCCAACTCATTAAAGAAAGATACACGCAAAGCCAAATAGGTGTTGGCGAAAAGTTTGATGGACTCCGCTTCTTCATATTTGGTTAATAGAACAGGTACATCTTCTTTTTTCGCCCCTTCTTCTAACAAGGCAGCAAAAGACAACGCATCCTGCTTATTCTTGTTAAAACCAACTACAATTCGAGAGGGATAGAGGTTATCGTGTAAAGCCTTGGATTCCCTCAGGAATTCCGGAGAAAACAACAAATGGGAAAACCCGTATTTCTTTTGGATGGAACGAGTATATCCAACGGGAATTGTGGATTTAATGACGACCATCGCATCGGGATTCACCTCTTTTACGATATCCAGCACTTCCTCTACCTTCGACGTATCGAAATAGCTTTTTTCAGGGTCATAATTCGTGGGCGTTGCAATAATGATGGCATCGGCTTCTCGATACGCTTCTTTGGCATTTAAAGTCGCCTTGGGCATTTTTTCGCCCCGAGCAAAATAGGTCTCAATATCCTGATCTTGGATGGGAGATATCCCTTTATTAATTTTATCAACTTTGGACGGGTCTATTTCCACGATGGTGACGTGATGATGACGGGATAACAAAACCGCGAGGGACAAACCAACATACCCTGCGCCAGCGATAGCAATACGTAAAGAACGGGACGAATTCGAGTTATATTCCTTCAATGTTTTTAAGGCCGTTTGATAGCTTAACGCATCCACGTCCCGCTTCTTTTCTAAATATTGATAGTTTCTACGGGACATATGGCAAAGCGAAGCCGCTTCTATTTGAGTAAGGCCTTTTGCCTTACGGATATCGGATAAATCCATAGCAAAAGAATAACGCGAAAAGCGCAAAAATCAATATCAATAGAGAAAAAGCGCAATGAATTAGGTTATAAAAAGCGCAATTAGTCGTGTTGCTTCACGGGTCCACCAAAGAGGGCTAGCTTCTTGAGCAGGTCCTTCATCTCTTCCACGCTTAAGCGACCCGTGTTGTGAGAGGTATACGAATCACCGATGTTGAGTTTAGCATCACCAACCGTAAAATACTGATCGTAATTCAAATCACGGTTATCCGCGTGAATAGCAAAGAAATCGCCCATGTCTTCCGCGCGAAGCATTTCTTCTTGGGTGACCAAAGTTTCAAAGAGTTTCTCGCCATGACGGGTGCCGATATATTCGGGCTTCATGGAGCAGTTTTCCAACTCGAGGATGGCCTGAGCCAAAGTTCCAATCGTGGCAGCTGGGGCTTTTTGGACAAAGAGGTCGCCTTGTTCCCCGTGTTCGAAGGCATAAAGGACCAAATCCACCGCATCATCCAAAGTCATCATGAACCGAGTCATGTCAGGATTGGTGATGGTGATGGGCTTGCCTTCTTGGATTTGATGGAGGAACAGGGGGATGACGGAACCGCGGCTTGCCATAACATTGCCATAACGAGTTAAGCATAGGACCGTATCGCCTTCTAATAACTGACGGGATCTAGCGATGACGTTCTTTTCCATCATTGCCTTAGACATGCCCATCGCATTAATCGGATAGGCCGCCTTATCCGTGGACAGGAAAATCGCCTTTTTTACGTGGTGGGCCACGCAAGCGGAAATGACATTATCGGAGCCGATAATATTGGTACGTACCGCTTCCATGGGATAGAACTCGCAGGAGGGGACCTGTTTTAAGGCCGCGGCGGAGAAAACATAATCCACGCCACGGAAGGCAGATTCGATCGCGTTATAGTTACGGACATCGCCAATGTAGAACTTCAATTTTGGGGAGTCGTACTCCTTACGCATGTCGTCTTGTTTTTTCTCATCGCGAGAGAGAATGCGAATCTCCTTGATGCCCGTTGGCAGGAAGCGGTCGACGACCGCATGGCCAAAGGAACCTGTGCCACCAGTGATAAGAAGGGTTTTTCCGTCCAATAAATTATTCATTTGCTTTTGTCTTTCTTTACTCGCCCTATTATAGTCTTCTTATTGAATGAAGGAACCCATCGATTCATGAAAATCCTCTTAGTTTGTCAGCATTATTATCCCGAACCCTTCCGTGTAACTCGAATTGCAGAGAATTTAGTAAAAGACGGAAACGAAGTCACCGTATTAACGGGCATTCCGAATTACCCAGAAGGACATTACTATCCCGGCTATTCCAAAAAAGAGAATCGTGAACAAACCATTAACGGGGTTCATATCATTCGTGCATTTGAGCATCCAAGAAAAAAAGGGGTCCTTCATCGAGTTTGGAATTACTACTCTTTTTCTTTTCACGGGTCACGAATTGCAAAGCGGTTAAAAGAACGTTTTGACTGCATTTTAACCATAGGCCTATCTCCGATCATGATGGCTAGGCCCGCCATCGCGTACAAAAAGAAATGGGGGACACCTATTCTCATGTACGAAATGGACTTATGGCCGGAGTCTTTGTTAGCGGGTGGCATCAAGAAAGGCTCGTTTGTTTATAATCATTACAAAAAGGTTTCTGCGAAGATTTATTCCCAAATGGATCGAATCCTCGTTACAAGTGAAGCCCACATCGAATACATCGAATCCCTCATTGGCAAAAAAGAAGGCCGTATTGCATGGCTGCCGCAGTTTGCAGATGATGTTTTAAGCGAACGCCCTTCCCAAAAACCGTCTGATGGGCCCACCACATTCTTATTTGCGGGCAATATTGGTAAGGCTCAATCGTGCATCACCATATTGGAAGCCGCCAAAAAATGGAGAGATTCCAATAAAGTTCGTTTTCTCTTTGTCGGAAGCGGCAGCGAACTAGAGAACCTCAAAGCATATAAAGAAGAAAATAAATTGGATAACGTGATCTTCGAGGGGCGAGTCCCATTATCCGAAATGCAAAAATATTACGATTTAGCCGATGCAGCCATCGTCAGCCTTACCGGTGACGAATATTGCAAAAAGACCGTTCCGGGAAAAGTCCAGTCCTACCTCAAGGCAGGACTTCCTATTCTTTCGATCGATAGCGGGGCAACATCGAAATGGATCAATGAGATTGGTTGCGGTTTTACTTGTCCGGCAGAAGATGCCGAAGGCTTTGCGGAAATTGTCGAACGGTTTATGTCGCTATCCACGAAAGAAAAAGAGGCGTTCTCTAAAAAGGGACATTCTTTCTATAATGCCAAACTTGCGGAATCTTGCTATATGGAAAACATTGAGGTTGAATTTCGCCAATTTGCCAAATAGGGGCTTAATCGAATGCTGTCCCATTTCACAGTTTCAACTCGCTTTGGCGCTTTGGTTAAGGCAAAATGTCCCCATTCGCATTCCATGAAAACACGAGGAATTAGAGGTATAGTTAACAGGGCGTTCGATATATAATGATTAAGTATTAAGACTTAAATTCAAATTGCTTTAATAACAAACACCAAAATCGCCCTCGCAAGTATCGTCAAATGGAAATCCTGAGAACAAAAAAGAAAAAAATAATTATTTTTGTACGATATTTTCTTCCTGGATTCAAAAGTGGCGGTCCGGCAAGAACAATTTTGAATTTAATCGATAATTTTTCAAAATATTGTGATTTTGGGGTTGTTTGTAATTTTAAAGATTTGGGAGAAACGAAACCTTATAGCAACATTAGGATGAACCAGTGGAACAAAACTTTCGAAAAATATAATGTTTTCTACTGTGATATCCAAAATTTAAGAACAAAAGAAATCATCAACTTGTGCGCTGGGTTTGACGTAGTTTATTGTTGTGGTTGTTACGATATATTTTCTATCAAATTAAGCCGGTGTGCAAAAAAAGGATTAGTTCCAAACTATATATCGCACCCATGGGAATATTTAGCCCAGGCGCTCTACGCATAAAAAAACTCAAAAAAAAGATATTTTATTTTTTTGCAAAAAGATTCAACTTATTTAAAGCAGTCACATGGTCGTTTTCAAACAACATCGAGAGAGAAGATTACGAGCGCCTCTTTAAACACTCGGCGTCCAACTACATAATAGCAAGTGATTTGCCTCGTTCTTGTGATGGGGTCTCTCATAGGACGCTGGTAGGGGAACGAGCACATCCTTTGAAAATCATTTTTCTTTCGCGCATTTGCAAAATGAAAAACCTACTGCAGGCCATACAAATTGTTAATGATGCGAAATGCACGTGTATTTTCGATATATATGGTTTTAAGGAAGATATCAATTACTTTAATAAATGCGAATCTGAAATCAAAAAATTAAGAAATGGCGTTACCTGTCAATACCGAGGGCCAGTTAACAGCGAAAACGTAACGGAACTCTTCACAAAATACGACGTTCTTCTTTTACCAACCCTCGGCGAAAACTACGGACATGTTATTTTTGAAAGCATGCAATCGGGTTGCGTTCCGATTATTAGTACAAACACGCCATGGAACCTAGACGAAAACCATTGCGGCTATTGTATTCCACTGGAAGAACAAGGGCGTTTCGTCGCCGCCGTTGACGCTTTGGATTTGGATCGAGCCTTACTTGTCTCAATGGCAAACAGTGGAATAGAATTTACCAAAAAATTTACACGCCATATCATAGAAAATAGTGGGTATTGGAATTTGTTAAAATGAAGAAAATTGCGATTTTATCATTCGTCAACACCAAAAATTATGGCGGATTGTTGCAAGCCTTTGCTCTTCAATTTTTTTTGAAATCAAATGGATACGATGCGTTTCATGTGGATTACAAAGCCCCGTCAGTTACGACTGGCGGAGCCTTAAAAAGAGTTATTAGGAATGCCTATAGACGAATTTCATTTCTATTCTTTGACAAAAAAAGACAAATAAATGAAGCGAAATTTAGAAAAAAAATCGCGCTGACTCATTTTTGTGGCACCAAACACGATTTGTCTGGCATTGAATGTGACTATTTTATCGTCGGAAGTGATCAAGTCTGGAATCCATTTCTCAATAATTTTGATGATTCATATTTGTTATCATTCGAAACGGCAGGTATTAAGCTTGCCTTTTCCGCCAGCATTGGCCTTTCACAAAAATGCCCGAATAGTTGGATAAAAAAATTTAAAGATAATTTACCCAAATTCGCATTGGTCTCCGTAAGAGAAAAAACGGCAAAAGATTTTTTAAGCAAAATATGCGACGTAAACATTAAAGAAAGTTTAGACCCCACCTTTCTCCTAACAAAAAACGAATGGCTAGAAGCCACCCGTGATTGTGATTCGTCTATTATCCCCGTAAAACAATTTGTCTTATGCTACGTCATGCCAGGCGACTCAAAGTTAGTGAGACGAATGTTAAAATTCGCACGTCAAATAGCAAAAAAAGAATGCCTTCAATTATACGTAATTGGATTAAGGGACTCCGAACGCTTAAAACATAACAAGCATTTTATTTTTGGCGCCGGCCCATCGGAATTTGTAAACCTTATAGACAAATCTTCTTATGTCATTACGAACTCGTTTCATGGAACGGTATTCTCCACCATTTTTAACAAGCGGTTCTTCTCATTTGTTAGCGAGAATGGGTCTTCTTCTGCTCTAAGCGAGCGAATTATGGATCTTTTACATGAATTTGATTTGGAGGATCGGCTAATAACGGAGGTGTCGGACTACAGGAGCAAATTATCCAACGCAACGACCACGATTATCCCTTTCGACAAAATGGAGCAGAAAATAAAAGAAACCGAGCAAACCCTATTGGAAGGACTAAACCAATAATGAGAGATATTTGTTTTTGGTTTGATAAACCCGCCTTCGCATTCGAAGGAATTTTATTACAAGCAACAAGCATGTATTCGAAGGGGAGGGTTTTTTCCTTTTGCAAAAGTGAAGTCGACGCCGATAGATGTGGAATCAACAGCGGTTCCGCGACTAAATATATTTTTTGTCACGGGAAGTCTGTTCGCGAATTGCTGAGTCAAAATAACATCGACGCAAAAAACACCATCCACATTGTTAATGGTTTATTTTCTTTTGCGCTTGACGAACTTTGTCTCCTTCGATCTACCTGTCCATTTAAAATCGTATGTTTAACCGAACCAGTTTCATGCATGTCAAGACTGCCAAAATTGGAGTATTTATACAAATTAGCTAAATACAATAATAGAAAGAGGGACGTGGTGAAATTTATTGACGCTGTGATCTTTTTAGGGCAAAACGGCCCAAAATTATTTAAAACAATCCGATGGAATTTTAAATATTTAGAAATTTCATATATGCCGCAATTAAACTCGTCTATTATCCAAAGACCTGTGTCTGTTGATTCAAGCGGCCGTTTCTTATACATCGGAAGGAACAACCTTCGGGAAAAAGGACTAAATTACATAATTAAATGGTTTGGCAAAAACAAAAATCAGAAGTTAATAATTATTGGCAACTACGGGAAAGATTATAAAAGGATTAAGAAAGCGGTTAAGAAACACCCAAACATCGAGCAAGTGGAATCGATGAACATGCGCCTTTTATTCGACTTTATTATAAGCAACAACGTGAAATGCATTCTCACGCCCTCCCTTGTCGACGGGTGCAACGTGAACAATTATTTGTCAATCGCCTCAGGAACGCCCTGCATAACCACGTTCAACAGCAACAATTACGAAATGATACAAAAAGCAAACTCTGGATTTGTCATCAGACACACCTACAAAGAATTTGAAAAAATCATGGATAATTTTACGCATCTAAGAAATGATAAAGTTCACGATTTATCGACAAATGCTTTATTATATTCTCGGGAAAGAAACGCTTTTAACGAGGCAAAAAGGATGCTTGAATTCATTAGCACAATATGAAGCCGACTAAACACAAAATAACGGGGGGAGAGTGGAACGACTGGATTGGAAAAGGCGCTTTCTTCTTTTTAACTACACTAATTGTTTTGTATGGCTTCTTTGACATCACCACTAGCCGTCAAACCTACCACATCGATTATGATAGGACAGCCTCAAAAATCCTACTCCTTTCAATAATTATCTTTTCGTTGTTTTATTGCGCTGGATGTCTCGTAACGAAAAAATACAGAACAAAAAATTTTTTAGATTATTTTTTAAGCGATTATTTCGGGGTTTTTATTATTTCCATTGCGTGTTTAATCATTTCCGATCTGATTTCCTTTTTTGTTAATAAAGTTGCCTTCAGCGTTTTTTCAACCACTGCAATATATTATGTGCTGTTTATTTCTCTTAGCGTCTTTATGAGGTTCTGGTCGTTTGGCAATATCCAGCGCCAGAAAACATTTTTATATTCTTCTCTAATTATTTTTTTCTTTTACTACTTCTTCATCCTTTTTTATTTTTTCTACATCCAAGGAAGGCCCATGAGCAGCGGAGGACTTAGAATCCCCGTCCTATCCCATGCATTCTTCCCTCTATCTCTAATTCCATCCCTTCGCCTTCTTTTAAAACGAAAAATTGTCTACATTTATCTTTTATTTTTCCCCTTAGTCATAATAGCGGACAAAGCCAGCGTGTTCATAGTTTTTGTCGTTTATGTTGCCAGTGATTTGTTCCATTCGACATTATTTGATAGATATAGAAAACAAATCGAAACAACTCTATGGTGCACCGCAATAGCCGCAATTTTATTATTAGTTTTTGCAAACTTTGCACCGCAACAATCACTCTTATACAAAAAATTATCCTTTAACTCGGTTATTTTAAGTTCAGGAAGGCTGCAAAATTGGGCAAATATTATTAAAGATCTAAAGTGTTTTTCGTTAAAAAATTTCATCTTTGGAAAAGGGGCTTCCGCCACCACGCTAGTTAACTACGGCATAGCTGCTCACAATGATTTTCTCGAATCTTTTTATGACTACGGGCTCCTGGGGCTTGCATCCATGATTTCGTTCGCGTCTTATTTTTTGATCAATGCCATTAAGGTTAAAAATGACTCAAGACATAGCCTCCTCTTAGCTTTCTATGTTTTATTCTTCATGATGATTAGTGCCATTTTTTCGAACGCTAATCTTCTTTTGTGTTTTTCGTTTCCCGGTGTTTCAATGGCAAGACAACGCGTTTATGGGGACAAATCCGGGTCGTCAATTTATAAAAACGATTTTTGGTGGGAGATGCGCATATGATAAAAAGCAGCTTAGATTGTTTTCAATGTTCGGCCTGCGCGTGTTCGTGTCCAAAGGATGCTATTTGCTTTGAGCCTGACCAGAGTTCTTATTTATACCCCGTTGTCTCCGAGCAAAAGTGCATCAATTGTGGCATCTGCGCATCCGTATGCCCATTAGAGCGAAACCCGACATCGATGAATCGAGGCCTCGAAAAAAAGGCATTTATTTACAGCGAACCGTGTTCCGAAACCTCCAGCAGTTCATCCGGAGGTTTTTGCTACGAATTCTCTAAATTTATACTCAATAACGGAGGCCTGGTTTATTCGGCCGTTTTTGACGAAAAAACCTATAGCGTTCAAACGAAAAAAATTGAAGACGCCCATGAGTTGGATAAAGCCAGAGGATCGAAATATGTTAAATCCTTTTTGGGTGATACATTCATTTCAATTAAAAAAAATTTAGAGAATCGACGTGTAGTTCTTTTTGTTGGAATGCCTTGCGAGATCGCAGGATTGCTATGTTATTTAAAAAAGTCATATGCCAACCTCATTACACTTTGCCTCTTTTGTGGCGGGACCATATCTCAAGAAATATTTAAAACCCACTTGGAGCATATTGAACGCTTTTGCGGGGCAAAAATCGATAATATCAATTTCAGGAAAAAAACAAACAAACTCCTTCAATATAAGACTAGTGTGACGCTTAACACTAATGGCAGAGAAATCGTCCTGCCCGAAAAATTCAACCTTTATATGCGCATCTTGTCTTCAAATTTTATCAGACCGTCATGTAAAGTATGCAAATTAAATCAAACGGACTTTATGGCCGATTTAACAATCGGCGATTATCACGGTAACAAAACGAAAAAGCATTCCTCCCTTGTCTTCTCAAATAGCAGTAACTGCCTAGTCGACAAATTCCTTCGTTCCCAAGAAATGGTGCTGACGTCCCTGAGTATAGACGAGGCTCTAAATAGTGCACGTTTCAGGGATAGGGAAGCCAAACAAATCAGCCAAGACGAATACCATAAGTTTGTGGTCACTTTTAAACAAAACGGGTTGAAAGTTGCCTTCAAAAAATTTATTTATAAAAACTATACGTTGAAACAAAAAGTGTCGTATTATACGCCCCAGTTCATTAAAAAAATAATTCATGGAAAAAAGAAGTAATATTTTTGCAATTTCATCGACCATTTTTCTTTTGACTTTATTATCCAAAATCATGGGTTTTGTCCGAGAAATGGTCATCGGTTATTTTGTTGGTACATCCTCTGTCACCGACGCCTACGCAATCGCCAGTGTCATACCAAACTTCTTTCTATTAGTCGTGCAACAAGTAATATCCATTGCTTTCATTCCTATTTTCTTAAGACTATTTAAACGCGGTCGAGATGAAGCGAATAATTTTGTATCCAACTCCGCGTTAATTGTTGGTGCGTTTTCATTAGTTCTAAGCGTGATTATTTTCGTGTTCTCTAAGCCGATTATTCGCGTCTTTGCAACCGGGATGGACGAAGAAACCATACTTCTAACGCAAAAAATGGTTTCCTATTCATCATGGTCACTTTTTGTTCAATCCTTTGTTTTGATATTCACATCTTTTTTGCAAGCAAAAAAAAGATTCATTTTCCCTATCCTTGCCGGATATATCCTAGACATAGTCGCAATCTTCTTCTTTTGGTTCACATCCAAAAACGGTCACTATTCTTATCTTGGAATCATTCCGTTATTAACGATGTGCTGCGAACTTTTGATATTGGTGCCAGTTGCATGCAAAAATGGATTTCGCTTCAAGGCAAAAAAACCTCTGTTTAGTGTCGAAGTAAAGGAACTTATAAAAGTTTCCATTCCGGCCTTGATCGGCGTTGGGGTTCAACAACTCAATCTACTTGTAGACAAGAATATTTCATCGTTAACCGCGGTGGGCGGAATAGCTTCCCTAAACTATGCTCAAAATATTGTAAACATCATCGAGACCCTGATAATGAATTCAATCGTTGTCGTTGCTTACACAACATTATGCGATTTCGAATCGAAAACAATGGTTTCGGAATCAAATTCTTATTTTGTAAAAACGTCATCAAAAATTGCCTGTTTAGTAATCCCGTTTTTTATGGTTTTGTTTGTCTTTAGCAAGCCAATTATAGAAGCTATTTATATGCGAGGAGCGTTTGATCAAACCAGCGTTTCGTTAACGGAAGCAAACTTAAAGGGGTATTCTTTCGGGCTTGTAGCCATCTGCATGAATTATTTATCAATAAGATTTTTATATTCTAAAAACGATAGGTACACCCCGGTTATCTTTTCCGCGATATGTCTCGTAGTCAATGCTACATTAAGTTTTTGTAGTTACAAATTCACCTCAATTGGGGTTTCCGGAATCGCTTGGGCTACCTCAATTGCCAATATTTTGAATTCAATTTTGTTATTCGCTTACATTCATAAAAAATATGATGTTGCAATTTCAAACATTTTCGATAAAAACATCGCATCTATAATTGCTTTTTCTACAATATCCACAATTATTTCATACGCTGCATTCCGTGCCACAGCGCCATTCATCAACATCTACATCTGTGGCGTAATTTGTTTTGTCGTTTTCTTCGGAATACTCCTTACTTCACTTTTCCTTTTTGAGAAAGATGTCTTCAGCGCATTGGTTTCGGTAGTAAAAAAGAATAAGAAAACAGAAGAGCAAACGACGAACCATTAAAGGCGATTGGCAAAAACGCGCCGATATTAAGATCAATCCAATAAGCAACATCATGAGACGATGTTTCGGGTTCTATCCGCGTCGTTGTTTTTGCAATAGACAAGAACTCTTTCTGGTAGCAATATGCTTTGCAGTGGTTTAGTCTGGCGAATATGGTGTTTGAATAACTAAGCGTTATAACAAACGCAATAGAGCAAAACAAAAACAAAATTAAGAATGCCAGTTTATTGTTTTTAGCATAGAGCAAAAGAAAGACAATTTCTAAAAATGGGAGGAGGAAAAACAAAAGGATGATTGGTTTGGAGTAATAAAAATCGTTTCCAAATGCCAAATCAAAAATAGACAAAGAATGATGCGCGATTTCTTTTCGTGTCAAATCGTATAGATAAACCGAATAAATTCTCAAGTTAAAAAGGGGTAGGAACAAGAGGAGGGTCGAAACACAAACCAGTAATAAAGTGACATAAACGACGCGCTGGTTATAGTTTATTCGTTTAAAATAATTAAAATCGTCTTTGTTCACTGCAATATCATATACTAAAAAGCGTCAACGTGAGAGCATAAACCGAGTGCATTCGATCCTAGTTTGATACTTCCGCATAGTTTATATCCCAATTCAAAGTTTTACATTCGAAATAAGAATGATAAATTCATTGCCAATGCCAATCTTGTTCGCGCGTGATGTAGCTGCGTTGATCGCTTTTTTATTAATGAGTTAACCATCGCAAATTCAAAACCTTTGAACTTATCAAAAAGAAGACAAGCGTTAAATTTTGGTTCTCCGCACAAAAAACGTAGAAATCATCGTATTTTTAACAAATTACAGTCTTGATCGATTTGGCGAATTAAAACGCTGTTCCCTTCATTTCTTTGAATTTATTCAGTTACCGTTCCGCAGAACGCAAAGCGGCAACTTCCCGTGTCTATACGTAAGAAACGACTTTCGATTCAAATAAAGTACTTCTTATTCTCAAAACTCACCCGTTCAATCGTCTCTCCATCATAGGTCTTTAAGTAGGCAATGCCCTTGGACGCGTTATAGCAAATCGAATAGATCGTGTATTCGAATTCCCCGGGGCGAACCTCGCAGCAGCCACGAACTTGCTCTACCGAGCCAAGGATATGGAAGAATTGAGAAACGCTGGAACGTTCGTCTTCTTGGCAAATGCTATGGGTTTTGGTAAAGCAGACGCGAACAAAACGGGAAAGGCTCGATAAATCTCCTGGCAGTCCCATCGCCCCCATGCCGCGGCTATAAGGAGATAAATCCAGTTGTTTGTTCCATTTATTTTCCGGATCGGTCACCGATAAGGATGCATAGTTTTTTAGGTTCCATAATTGGATCGGGAACGGGGGATTATTCGTTAATGTCCCCACTGGATTGTCATAAACATGCAATCCATCTTTCGTCCGTTCCACGGTGATGGAACCCGTTTTATCGGCGATCAGCCAATGGAGAGAGGAAGGTGGAAGTTGTTCGTTATAGGGAGTAGACGTGATATCTAAATGACGAAGCAACTCTTTGGCCTCTTCTAGATTCGAGGCCTGCGCCAAAATCCAGGGGATGATTTCAAAGGAAGCAACCGCTTCTTTGTCGATAGGGTCTTTCTCCGCGTATACCGCGTTGCCCACAAAATTAAGGCCAGCCATCCCTAGGCCTTGGTCATTGATTGCGTCATAGAACAAGGGATATCCGTTGTCTTTATGGGCGATGCCCATCAAGGCATGATGTTCCTTTAAATGCCGCCCATTGCGGAAAGAAAAGGGATGGGTTCTAGGAACGATGACGAGTTCTTCCCCGTAGGAGAAGTCATAATCGAGATTCCGTCCGAAATAGAAATCCCTGGTTTGAAAAGCGATGCCGGTGCACATAAACAAAACCTCCTGTTGGTTTAAGGATAACGCGAGGAGGGAAGGATGATAAGACCATTAATTGGATTTCACCTGCCAAGAACCATGAAATTGTTATCTCGACCCCGTTTAATTTCTCACATCAAAGAAGGCGATAAGGAATCACCATCGGATAGGGAACCATCTGTTCCCGCGAATCTTATTGCCGCTTCTTGTTTTATCTATTTAACTACCGAGAACAAGGCTATAGGAACATAATCATATAGATTGGAAAGGTAACCAAATTGGATTTGCTACTAATCCCGTTTTCATTCCCAAAAATGTACCCTTTTTGCAGGTTGTAAGGTTCTTTTACGAGCTTGGGTATAGCTCTAAAGTTATTTTGATCGTTTCCTGATTTTATTTCGATGGGGAGGATCGACGTATTTTCGTAATCATTGATTAGAAAATCGACTCCCCCCACCTTCTTGCTATCGAAATAATACAAATCGTGTCCATGCGCGGAAAGTTCCATGGCACACGCCGTTTCATACACGCTTCCTAAATTCACGCCACTATCTTTGTTTAAGACTGCATCAATGTTGTTTTTATATAAAAGATTCGTGAGCAGCCCAACATCGTTGTAATAGAGTTTGATTAGATTTTTGCTCGCGGATTCGCATAGAGGGAACACGGGATTGCTGATGGCTTTCGCGCCCAATACGCACCCAGAAGAAAGGAGATAATCAAACTCGTCCTGATAACGCCCCATCGAAGCTTTAGGAGCATCCTCAATCTTTTTAAATTGAATCCGTTTGACCTTATTTTCCATGTAGGAGGGCAAATAATCATAAATGCGTCTTATTTTTAAGGAGTGTTCTTTATCGTATTTTGCTGCATCATCGGAATAGTATTTGTAGGTCAGGGCTTGGTTCTCTCTCATGGTATAGACGTTTTTTGCTTCCACGAAAGCCTTAACCGAGTCCGGAAGGCCGCCGGAAAGCAAATAACGTTTAAACAAGCCTAGGATCGTTTTATGAATTCCCTCCGAAGGCGGAGTTTGATCCGCAAAACATTTTCTTAAGTAAGAAATCACGTCCTTTCCCACGTTGTTTGCTAAAAGAAACTCTTCAAAATCCATGGGGAACATCTTTACTTCATCCATGCTGCCCATAGGGATGAACGTATGCTGAAGAGTGATCCCTAAAAGAGATCCGCTGCAAATATAGCGATACCTTGCATCGGCCTTTAATGGTTTTAGCATCGTCAGCAAATGGGGGTAGACCTGAATTTCATCCAAGAAAATCATCGTATCGGAAACGTCCCCCAGGTTATTCCCGTAAAGCGCGCTTACCTGTAGATAAAAATCTTCGGTTGTACGAACGCTTTCAAAGAGTTTGCCCCCTTCCGAATCATCTTTAAGGTTTATTTCAACGAAATGCTTAAAGAACTTCTTGCCCGTTTCCCTAATAATAAAGCTCTTCCCAATTTGTCTCGCCCCATCGATAACAAGGATCTTGGCATTTTTGTCTGCGTAATAACGGTTTATTCTTTCTTCAATTTTTCGATAAAACATAATTCTCTTGGTTTCATTTTATAGCATTTTAGGACTTTTCCAATAATTTTTTATATGGATTTCGGAACTTTTCCAATAATTTTTAGTATTGGTTTTGCGACTTTTCCAAACTTTTTTATGCCTTAAAAAGGTGCTTTTCCAAAAAATGTGTTTTGATTTTTTACGCCAGTAGAGAGTTACACTAAGTATGTGTTTTCCACGGATAACCTAAATGTAGACACGCTCAAAGCAACGAGGAGACACCTCCGTGACGAGACAAAGCCCCATGGTGTAACATCCATGAATAAGAGGCATGAAATGCCCGGCGTGCTATACGAAAAAGTGGGAAACGAATGCTGAAAGCGAAGCCCTATTCCATAGGGAATCTTTTCATTTCATCGGCCTCTGTTAACGTCCCTCTCCTTGAAATAAAGACGAAAAAAAGCCAAACTTTCTTCTAATGAAGAAGGTAGAAGGAAAGACAGTCCGTAAATGCTTATTGAATGGCTTTTTCGGCATCCTTTCCATTGTCTACAGCGTTTTTCTTGCTTTTTTTGCCTGTCCCATCTTGGATTCAAATAACCCCACGCCTGTTTTGCATGCTAGCAATATCGACTTTAAGGATGCTTCGAATTGTCAGGTATTTTCTTTAGGTGGGGACGCTTCCTTCTATCCCGGCGAATGGATCGTCAGTGAGCCCACCGGGTCTAGAACCCCTCCAGAATCCATCCAATTGCCCGGTTCTTTCACCTTGGAGGAACCGATTGCTTCGTTAAAGTGGAACTTGATTCATCTTCCCGATTCCTTTTCCCTTCATATCCATCAAGGTCAAATTGGGCTCAACTACCGTTTATTCCTTGATGGGGTTCTTTTCTATGAATATGGGGATTTAGAGCAAAGCAACCTTCCTAATTTTGCGTTAGGAGACGATATGGAAAAGGTGTCCAAAACCGCTTATGCGCATGAGGGTTCTTCCTTGGTGATGGAATTCGTCGCACCCGAACACGATATTTCCATCATGCCCAGTTTATCCACGGGAATCTATCGTTCTCGCGGCGATTCCATCCGCAAGGCCGTTGCTTTCTTTATCCTTGGCATTGGGGTATCCATGGTCCTCATATCGCTTCTATTCTGGATCTTCTCCACGAACCCCTGGCAAAACGCCTTATTGTTTATCTCCTTGCTCCTTGCCTTAGCATCCTTCCTCTTTTCTAGCGATGGGGTAGGTCTATTCCATGCGATTGGAGTGGACATTCATCCTTATTTTGCTTGGGGGCTACACGGGGGATTCTATGGGCTATGCAGCTTATTCGGTCTCCTTTTTATTGCCATGGACCAGATGCAAAAAAGCCGTCATCAACTCTACGTCCACCTCGTTTCTTCTTCCTTGGTGCTAGGGGCTTCTATTCTTGGTTTTTTCCCTAGTAGCAAAATTAGCATCTTATGGTTTGCCCTTCTCTTCTTTGCGGGAACGGGAATAGAACTAGCTCTCCACTTAATGGAGAAACGAACCTACGGAGTCGTCTTTGCTTCTACTTTAATCGGCACCAAAATCGCCCATATGCTTTTGGGGGCGGGGATTTTCCCCTCCTACCGCATCGGGGCGATATCGCTTCTTTACTTCTTCTTTTTAACGACCACCTTCTATTACTTCGCCGCCCATTACCAGTATCTGGCTAAAAGCGAAGCCACCCTGGAACTAGAAGAAGCCAAATACCGTCATCAAAAAGAGTTATCCCTCCGCGAAGAAATCAAACCCCACTTCGTCTTCAATGCCTTGTCCGCGATCGAATCTTCCTATTCCCATAGCCTTCAAGAAGGAGACGAAGCCGTGCATAAATTCGCTTCGATCGCCCGGCAAGGCATTTTGAATGTGGAAAACGATCTGATCCCCTTAGAAGAAGAGATGAACCACATCAACCAATATCTCGAACTAGAAAACCTCCGTTTCCCTTCTCGCCCCTATAGCATCCTTTTCGATATCGAAGACGAAGAAATCTTAATTCCTCCCCTGGGCATCGAGACCTTCGTCGAGAATATCGTTGTCCATAGCTACGCGAATCAAAAAGGCCCCGCGGAAATTGAAATCACCGAAGAAGGAAAAGAAGACGGAATCCATATTCAAATCAAGGATGAAGGCGTTGGATTTAACGAAGAGGAAAATCGTCCCGGAATTGGCTTAAGCAACACGATGGAACGATGGGGGTTGCTTCTTGGGGCCCAAGTCGAAATCCATTCCGCATTGGGAGAAGGAACGCGAATTGAAATTCATATTCCCCGAAAGGAGGAAGCATGAAACAGCAAAAAAGCGGCGTAAGAATCCTCTATGTCGTCCTGGTGTGGATGCTCTTTTTGCTGCCCACTGTTTTCTCTTACGCTTTTGTGGCCACTGACCCGACGATCAGCCTCCAGCAAGGCAAGGCCGACTTTAAGAACCGTTCCATCTCCGAGAATGGGGTTCGACTTGTCGGGGAAGTGGAATTCTATTATGGCTCCTGGATCGAATCGGAACCCGATTCCGTAGGAGCCCATACGATATTGTCATTGCCAGGATTTTGGACGGGTGGGGAGTTCCAGGGAAAACCACTTGGACAAGATGGATATGCTTCCTATCGTTTTGAGCTAGAAGGATTAGAACCTCGTAGCCAATTAAGCATCAACATGGATACCTTCTATTGCTCCTTCCGTCTTTATTTTGATTCGAATCTTTATGCGACCTGTGGGGAGCCGAGCAAACGCCGGTCGGAAGACGTCTTGGGCAATTCCTTGTCTTCGAGCGGATTCTACCAAGTAAACGACTCTGGCACGGTTAGCGTCACCATCGAAGTGGGGAATTCGGGAAGCGGTGGGATTTTTGAATTGCCTCGCTTGGTGTCCAGTCGAATCTATGCCAAAAAAACCAGGGCGCAGGATTATGCGATGTTTGCCGCGCTTGGGATTTTATTCACCGCCTCCACGATTTTATTTGTCGCTACATTATCCGAACCCAAGAAAAGGCGATCCATCTTTGAAATCCTTTTCGTGGTATTTTTGAATTTTCACTGGTTAACCAGCACGAGCGGCATTCGCGTCTTGGCCTTGATGGGTTTCGGTGCCCCTTATACCCTTTTGCGATATTTCTCCCTTCTCTTCTTGGTATTTGCTCTTATTTTCTTCCTCTTCTATTTACGCTCCGGGCAACGCATTAAAATCCCGCCATTCCAGGTACTTCTATTATCGTTTTTGGGGTTACTCGGCGTAGGGCTGCTACTCCCTCTTCATACCTATTCCTTCGCGTTGCTTTTCATCTTGCCCTTCTTCGTCATGGGAATATATGTTGGCTACTTATTGTCCAAAGAAGCCTATACGTCCCCCTCCATTTTAAATGGTTTCATCCCTTTGGCGGTGTGGCTACTCCTTCTTGACTGCTTGTTTCTAGAGAACCTCAATTACGGGGGCGTCCTTTCCAATGGATGGGTGGATCCCTTAAGCACGTTGATCCTTGTTATCGCCTGTTTGATGTTAGGGGCTTTCTTCCACCGCTTCTTCCATTTCAAAAAGACGGAGGCCGAAGCTAAGGAGCTTCAAATCAAGCAAGAGCAGTTGAATCTATTGAACGTCAAAGGACGATTTGAGCCCGAAACGATCTTCAATAACCTCAACGCCGTTCAATCCATTTACCACGAAGACAAAAAGCAGGGACAAGAAGCCTTGCGCGACTTTGCTAAGCACCTCCGTTATTCGGTCAATTCTTCTCAAAAGCCCCTTGTCCCTTTTAGCGATGAGCTGTCTTCTCTTCTTGATTACGTGGCTTTTGAAAATCGAAGACAAAATAAGCAAATCTCCGTATTGCTAGACATCGAGGAGGAAAATTTCTTGCTCCCTCCTTTGACCCTAGGGCCTTTGTTAGATGAATTCCGCCTCGTTCTTCCCGTGCAGAAAGAGCCGGTGAATTTAGAGATATCCACGAAGCGTCGCTTCCGATCTATTGACATCACTTTGTCTTCTCCGGGCATCCAAATAGAATGGGACAGCAAAAAGACGGAAATCGAGCGCCTTTTGACTCGACTACGTCTAGTGGGCGGCTATAAAATAAGGGTCAAGAAAAAAGGGGATACGAGCTTCCTTCGTATCCGGGTTAGCAAGAGGAGGACATGCCGATGAGAATTATTGCCGTTGACGATGAAATGGAAGCATTGTCGAACTTCCTTCTCACCATTGTTAATGATAAGCGCATCGAATATAAATTCTTCCAAGAATCTCCTTTAGATGCCGTCGATTACTGCAAGCACAACGTTGTTTCGGGGGCGTTTCTCGATATCCACATGCCCGTGGTCAACGGGGTGGAGCTTGCCAAACGCTTAATCAAAGTCAATCCCGAGATGAAGATCGTCTTCATCACCGCGTTTACCTATGACGAAGAGGCCATCAAAAAGGAACTCGGAAACTCATTGCTTGGCTTCTGTTACAAACCTTTTGATCCGGAACGCATCAACGGGTTCATTTCTTTGGTCTTAGCCAATGGCAAACGTAAAATCCATTTCCGTTGCCTCGGTCCCTTTGATTTGTTCGTCAATAACCAAGCGATTTCCTTCTCTTCTTCTAAAGCCAAGGAACTTTTGGCATTGCTAGTTTGCTATCGCGGAGCCACCTTAACAATGACGGATGCGATTTGCCATCTTTGGCCAGACAAGGATGTAGAACTCGCCAAAAAGCTATACCGCGATGCCATATGGCGGCTACGAAAAACGTTAAAAGACAGCGGCGTTGGCAATATCGTCGATTTTGAAAAGGGGCGGACGTTGCTCCACCCCGAGAATATCCAATGCGATTATTGGGATGCTTTGGATGAGCAGGTGCCCGTCCAGGAAGAGAATTTCCTCCCCTCTTACGATTGGGCAACCGAACTCTTGATGCAAGGCCGTTAATCGGCCTTTTTAAAATAGAAGACGTCCATCGCTTTTCCTACGTCTTCTTCCATCGCCTTGGTTGCTTCAAAGGCAATTTCATGGAAGAAAGTCAAAGAGGGCTTTTCTTCGATCAGTTTTTTGGTCGCGTTGACCCCTTCTCGCGCCGCATAGGAATAATAATTGATTTTCCGAATTCCACATTCGATCGCGCGGACGTAATCGGGTTTGGAAACTCCGCTTCCTCCATGCATCACAATGGGAAGACTCGTTAATGCATGGATCTTCATGAGCCGGTCAAAATCGAGTTTTGGGGTCGTTTTATAAATGCCGTGTGCCGTACCGAAAGAGCAAGCAAGCGCATCGATTTTAGTATCCTCGACAAAACGTTTGGCAAGCTCGGGATCCGTATAGAGGTCCTCCTGCTTTTGTATTTTCTTGGAATTGAGGGATTCCCTGCCTCCAAGAATCCCGATTTCGGCTTCCACATCCGCGCCGAAACGTCTTGCCATCTCCACGCATCTACAGGTATTTTCTTTGTTTTCTTCGTAAGGTTTCAAAGAGCCATCGTACATGACGGAGGTAAAGCCGAGTTCCAAAGCTTTTTGGATGTATTCGAGGTGCTCGCCATGATCCAGGTGAACGCAGACGGGGATGGAGGCTTGCTTAGCCATAAATACCATCAAAGGCCCAATGAGTTCCAAGGGGGCGATCGGTTCATGCAGCTCCGCGTGCATCAAAATGACGGGGACGTTTCTTTTAGTTGCCGCGTTAAGCACCGCGACCATATTTTCTAAGGTTGGGGTATTGAATGCCCCAATCGCGCATTGATGTTCCTTGGCATAGGCAAGGACTTCTTTCATCGTTACTAACATCTTTGTTTTCTCCTTGTTATTTATTTTTCGAATATCGAGATTTCTAAAAGGAACGTGCGACTTTCTCCGGATTCTAGATTCTGCAATTTCCCTTGGGCACGCACTTCTTTTCGCCCATCGGGGAAATTCGTTCCCGGCTCGATGCCTAGAACATAATCGCGAATCCCCATCATCTTCCATTCCGTGAGGCAGGGAAGTTCTCTAGCATCGAAATTCATGGCAAGTCCCACGTTCAATTTGGGTTGGTAAATGGATGCATGTCCCCGTTCTTTTTGGGGAAAGTAATAGCAGCGTTCCTGATATCCCGCTTGGGGCTTTTCCATGTGAAAAGCGGAATCGGTATAACGGGACGCGTGTTCGTTTCTTCCTTGAATAGAAGAATAAGAGCACGTGAACTGGCTATCTTCATCGAGTAAAGGGTACCCCATATTCATGTGATATAGAACCATCAAAGGGGTGGGTTGGTCGCCTTCGTTGGACACGGTATCCTCTAAAGCGAAACGATTCTCCTTCAAATCCAAACGAATCGTCCGGCGAAGCACGAGCTTCCGTCCGAAAATCCGTTCGTCGCGAGTTAGGGTTTTGACAACGATTTCGTTTTCTTTTTCTTCGTAAAAGGCTTGGGCAGTCGGTTCGTTGCCGATATTTCCGTGCAAAGGCAACTCTTCTCCTTCGTCACAAGACGGAGAACCGAAGGTCGTGAGTCCGCAGGTGGTGAGGAAACCCGCGGTGAAGGATTTTAAAAACCCGTCCCCTTTATCGTCATAATAAGCAGGGCCGACATATCCGCAGGGGGACAAATAGCTGAGATTCATCCCTTTGTAGGACAAAGAGGAAATATCCCCATTCCGGGATAAGGAGATTTCCATCTCGAGTCCCTTGCCGTTTCTTAGGCGGTAGAATTCCATTCCGGCGGCTTTTCCTTCTAATCGCGCGAATTTCTCGCACCCCCGGATTTGTTTCGCATTTCCTACATAGGGATTCATTTTAGCTCCTTCTGCCCCTGAACCATCTTGAGATAGTTTTCGTATAAGGCGTCATATTGTTTCTTTGCTTCTAGATTTGGAACATAAGTCTCGCCAGGTTGGACCAGGCGTTCCATCCCTTCTTCCAAGGAAGAAAATAGCCCGATGGAGGTTCCTACGACGATTGCCGTTCCGATCGTTCCAGCATCTTTATTTTTCATCGCCGTAACGGGCAAGCCCAAAATATTGGCTTTGATCTGCAACCATTTTTTGTTTTGGCTGCCGCCTCCGGTAGCAATAATTTTTTGGGGATTCATTCCCATAGATTTCAGGATGTCGATGTTTCGACGGAGTTCGTAGGCCACGCCTTCTAAACAGGCTTGGTAGATATCTTTGGGTTCTGTAGAGATATTAAGCCCATGCATTGCCCCTTGGGCGGAAGAATCCATATCCGGGGTCCCACTCCCTAAAAAATAAGGGGAAAGAAGAATTTTAGAGGGGACATTCGGATCGATTTGACGGTCAAAATAACCATACGGGTCCTCTCCTTTTGGGGCAAACCGCGTTACAAACCATTGGGCCAATGCCCCGCCCGAGAAAATCAAGGGATAGGAGATATAACCCTGATTCACGACATAGGGAACCACCCCATATCCCCCGTCGTAGATTCGGGGATCCTTGGGAATCGCGCGAAAGAAGGGAATCAAGCATTCGCAGGTCCCGCATCCATCTACAAGGGTAGACTCTTCTTTTAACCCGCAGCCAATGGCAACGGCCACTTGGTCATGGGATACATTATATAAATCCACGTTCGTTGGAATGCCGTCAATTCGGATTTTTCCCGCTTTGGTTCCTGATGGAACCGGAAGGGAAAACAAGGAAGGATTTAAGTTCACGAAGGAAAAAAGTTCTTCGCTCCACTTCCTTTTATGGCAATCAAATAGCATCGTCCTGGATGCAAGCGATTCATCGATTTGACGCACCCCGGTCAAGGAATAAACGACATAGTCCTGCATCAAAAGGACTTTGTCGACTTGAGCCCAGACTTCGGGATGGCTTTTTCGAATCGAAAGGAGTTTAGGAAGGGAGAACATCTCGTGGACCATTAACCCCGTGATTTCTCCGATTCGTTTCGAACCTAGGGTCGAACGAAGCTCTTCCGCTTCCGCCTTTCCCCGGGGATCGCTATAAAGGATCGAAGGCATCAACACATGATCTTCAGAATCCAGCAAAACAAAGGTCTCGCCGAAGCTCGTGACGCCGATAGCGGATAGATCCTTTCGAAATGCATAGGCTTCTTGGATCACCTTTTTAGCAGCCCGTAAAATCTCCCGCGCATCGATTTCATCTTTTTCCGCCGAACGGGAAGAGGCATAGGCTTCGTAAAAGGTTCCTAAGGCTTTTAAATCCTCAAATAAGGAGATTTTGCAACCCGTGGTTCCAATATCTAATCCAGCGTACACCATAGGGATTAATCAATATCGATGATTTCGTAATGGAGGTAGGTGCCAAACGCCTCATCGAGGATGGCTTTCATATTGCCAACCCCCACGGTCGTATGGTGCTTAAATCCATTACGGGCTAAGGTAATGAGTTTATTCTGGAGGTCGGGGATTTTAGCCACGCCTCCGCAGCCAAAGAACCCTTTTTCAATCGGTTCCCCCGTGAATTCGCCCAAAGATTCATAGATATAAAGTTTTCCATCTTCCGTTTTGCAGTTGGAGAAAGTCATCGGGAAGGCTTTGATCCTTCCTTCATTGCTCCCCCATCCAGAGCCGGGATCGCCTTTAATGAACATCTTATGCTCCGTGACGGTTCCTTTCCCTTCCATCAACGTTTGGGCGACGGGGCCACAATGGAAAAGAATCACCTTGTCCTCGTCATTTCCATAATTGTTGTTCCAGTCTAGGCATGCCGTCGGGAGGCCGCTGGCCAAATTCATCGCGCGCATAGTAATCGCGCTGCAAAGGTCGATTTCGCAGGATGCTACAATCCCCCGGTCATTGAGTTCGCTTAATAAGACGCAAGGGCAAACGCGAAGAATCGTCTCCATCTCGTTCCAGCACCTTAACGTAATCGCATCCAAATGATAGGTTTCGATGTATTCGTCAATGACCACGGAAATCTTCGATAACGTTGCCATGGCTTTATTAGGAACCAGGCTGAAATTCGTGTAATGACGGAGACGCTCGGCTTTCGCAAGAACCCTAGGATCATCATCCGCCATCTTCTGAACCTTGAAGATGAGCTCGCTTAAATCAAACGATTCCACGTTGATGCCATATCGTTGCAAGGTCACTTCATCGTAGCGAACCGTTTTAAAGGCCGTGGTCCTCGCCCCAATCGCCCCGATATTAAAGCGTTTCATCCCACCGACCACGCGGCAAATCGCCGCGAATTCCTTGAGGTTTTCTTGGAAGGCTTCGCTTAAAGGGTGAACGACGTGGGGCTTTAGAACCGTGAAGGGGATTTGGTACTGGCAAAAAACATCCGTGACGGAGAATTTTCCGCAGAAAGCATCGCGACGATGGGCAAAATCCATCTTGCCGATTTCATCGGGATAAGCCTGCATCAAAATCGGAACGCCGGCGTCTTGAAGGGCGGTCACCGCCCCGTTTTCATCAATGAAAATCGGCATGCAGAGGATGACGCCATCGAATTCTCCGCGATGAGACTCCAGCCAATCGTGATAAATTCTCCCTTCTTCTCGGGTTTCCACCGCGCCATAACGGGTCGCGTCTTTATCCATGATGAGGTAATCGAATCCAGCATCCGTCACGGCTTTGATCATGTCCGCGCGGGCTCCTTCAATTAATTCCGCGGGCATGAAACCGCGGTTGCCGAAGAAGAGGGCAAACGTTGTTTTTTTCATAAGAATCGCTCCTTTTTCTTAACCTTAATGGGGAAAAGAAAAGGAACATAGAGACAATGGTTCAAAATATAGCACAATCGTACGGACGAATATTTTAGGCGTGTTTTTGTTTGTATTCGGTCGGGGTGCAATCATTCTTCTTTTTGAAAAGACGGCAAAAATAATTGAGGTCTTCGTACCCCAACCGATGGGCGACGTCCACGACTTTGGCGTAGGGTTCTAATAACATTTGTTTGGCACGTTCCATCTTGTAATAGGAAACGTATTGGGAGATGCTGACGGGGAGATAAAGGCTTGCCATCTCATAGAGTTTGGTTCTTCCATACCCAAAGTGGCGGCATAAATCCGCGACTTCGATTTTTTCGGTTAATTTTCCTTCCAAATAGGAGTCTAGTTTTTGAACAAAGGGGCTAGGATTCAAACGAATGAAATTCTCTAGCACCAAGTAATTTACGAGGGCTTCCAGAATTTTGGCGGCGCTTCGATATTGTTCTTCGTTTTTATAGGTCAAATGGTCGATTTCTTCTTGGTATTTTGAAGCATCAATCCCTTCTTTGGCTAAAAGACGGTGCATTTCTTCGTACCGCTTCTTCTTATCTTTGTAGCAGGAGCATTGCCCAATCATTGCATAACCTAGTACTGTCCCTTGGCTTTTTAATACCGTCGTGGATTCTAGCAATGAGGCGTGGCAGCGGTATAAAGACAATTGGCCCGTCTTTTTGCATTCTTCAAAGGAAGCCTCGTTGGATTCAATGCATTTTTCTTTAAGTCCCATTTCGCCTTGAACGGCTTGGCAAAAAGGACAATCCGACTCGGGGTAAGAACAAATAATATGGGATTCGGGGTCAAACAAAACCACCCTCATGCGGGTCAAACGATAAAAACTAACGAGATATTCTAAAAGTTGGTTCTTATCGAATTTTAATTCCATTTCAAGGCATATCCCGATGGTTCTTTGACGGTTAATTTCCCTGCTTTAGCTTGAAGGAAGAGAGTTTCTTTCTCTCCAACGGGGATAAAGACTTCTCCATCACGAAGCGAGGCACGGGAAGAGAAATGGATCACGCGGTTTTTATCATCGATTCCTTGAAGGCCGAAATTGGCTTCTAGGAATAAATTCACGATGTTGCTGGTAAAGCAATGGTTCAAAGAGGCGAACACCGAATCGTGTTCCCATAAGGTGCCGGTGAGCTTTGCCATCTTGTAGAAATATTCAACGGTTTCATCGAACACTTGGTCGGTATATCCGTTCCGATTCAAAATCGTTAAGCGCATCATGATGCCCATCAAAACGTTGGACTTGTAGACGTTAGGATAAACGGTTTTGTCATCGCGAGTTTCCCCGAATTCTTTTCTCATCTTTTCAAAGAACGCGGGATTGTCTTCCTTGGAAAGAATGCCAAAGAAATAGGCGTAATATTGGCAGGTTTCTGTCGTGTGATCGGTCAAAACCAAACGGTTAGACTCATCGCGAACGGCGTTATCGACGAAGAATTCGCCGTTCCAGGCAAGTTTAGCGATAAGCTCCTTTTTCTTCTTTCCTTCTTCGATCAAAGCGGGCTCGTCAAGTAGTTCTCCTGCTTTCATCAAGGCTTCACAATAAAGCATGTTCGTGGGGAAATTGACCCCACGGATGAATTCCTCATCGTTGGCCTTGCTCCATTCTACAAAAACCCAGCCTTGGAGGTTTTCTAGCAGGCCAAGTTCATTTTCAAGTTGTTTGAAATAGCCAAGGATTCCACGGACATTGTCTTTGCTATTTTCTACAACTGGGGACATCCCATTTCTTTGCTGGTATCGAACCAGTTCCAAAACATACCATAAAGCCCAGTTTGGGATGAATTCGTGGCTAGGGAAATCCGCGGGGTAGCAGCAGGGGATCATCCCTTCGGGAAGGTAATTCTTATCGCATTTGGAATAGCAATCTAGAAAAGCTTCCTCGACTTTATTTTGCCCCGTGATTAACGGTTCGGCTTGGCCCGAGAAATAGGAGTCGCAAAGCCACCCCGCCCGTTCTCTAGAAGGACAGTCGGTGAGTAAATCCAAAGCGTTTTGGGCGAAGGTAGAGACCGCCGCTTCTAAAACCGCGTTGATCTTTTCATTTTCAAAATGGAAGGAAATCCGCACATCGGGGTTTTCGTATAACACGAGATTGCATGCTTGAATTTCGATTTTTCCTTCTAGCAAAGCAAGGCGAAGATAATGCAACGTATAGGGTTCAAAGGACGTTAAATCATATTCCCCGGGTTCTAATTCATAGGTGATGCAGTTATGGGTTGTGTTACGGTAGAAACAAATTCCAATGAGCTCGGGATTCTTGGGATCCGGGACATTCACTTCATCGAAAAGAAGATACACGGTTGCTTTCTTTTGGACGTGGAGCTTTAAATGGATGAAGCCCGTTTTGGAAGTTTTGGAAGCGAAAGTAACAAATTCGTTTTCTTTTAAAGTGGGAAAGGCGTTGGAACCGAGCGTAAAGGTAAGTTCAGAAGCAATGTGGTTGGAATCGATTTCCCATTCGTTTTTGGGGAAAATCTTCAGGAATTCCAAGACCTGATAACGGTCTTCATAATCTTTTTTAGCAGAATCCAAATAGCAGGTTCCCTCTTCTGCTTTTTCCAAGGCTTCTACAGGGAAGGAAGGATAATCCACGATTCGATCTTCGAGTTTTTTTGCTTCTAGGATAACGGGTTCCACTTCTTCATAAGGGAAATCTAGGCCACGCAAGAACGCTTCGTGGCGGGGTGAAAGGCGATAGGATTCGCTGAAAGCGCGTTGATAGGAAAAGCGCGTGACTTTGCGGAGGCGTCCTTCGTTTAGATAAACACGGAAATCCTTGCCGGTCGCCGCTAAAACATTTCCTTCTTCATCCAAGACTTCTGCTTGAATAAAGGGGGCTTCGTTCAGGGAATAGAAGGAATTGCAGTGATATCCGGATACTTCGATAACAAGGGTATGGGTGCCTTCTTTCGCTTCTATCGGCCAGGAATCGACGCGGTAATAGGTATGGGCGTCGCGGCTAGGACCATAGGCAAAATAGACTCCATCTAAGCTTGCCCGATAAAACGAGCAGCCGGCGATACGTAAAGTCTTGGCCTTGCTTGGCAAAGCAACCACGAAAAATAGAGACGAATTCAGTTCGTCTTCATGCCCTTTGCCCCAAATGGGCCGAGCGATTTGGAAATAGGTTTTCATATTTTTTGGATAAACGTCGATGCGTATTTTTGTCCGCGGAGCTTCGAAAAGTCCACGACGTAATAATAATCCTGATTATTGAGAAGAAAGCAATCCCGATCGAAGGGTTCTTCTTTCCTTTGGACTAAAAGCATGTCCCCAACAAAATAGAGATCGCCTTCTTTATGGGGTTTGCAGTCGAATAGAATCGTCGCTTCTTCTTGCGGGGCAATTTCCATTTGAAGGACCCCCGCACGGTAATGATAATCCGCCCCTTCGACGCGGAAGGGAATCGTAGAAGGAACATAAAGCGATACACGGGTCGCTTCTTTGGCATTGCTTAGACGGATGCGAATCCTCTTTTTAAAATAGATGTCGCCCTTCACGGAAACCGTGGCTCCGTTGCAGATAGAAGCTTCTTGGTCAAAAGGAAGGGTGATGAGGATTTCCCCATTCTTTTCCCTGCAGGCATATTTCTTCACGAAGCGAAGCCCTTCAGCTAGACGCATCGTGCAGCAAAAGAACGCTTCGTAAAGGTGAACGCGGATTTCCCGATTTTCTTCGGTAAGGCAATAATTGCAGCCGGCACCGCCGTTAGAACGCTGAGCCAAGCGGAACGAATTGAAATAGATGCGGTTCATGAGCGTCAAATAACGTTTGTCGCCCGTAATTTCTTCTAACTGGGCTGCAAGCAAAAACGAATCCACGATGCAGCAAGGTTCCGTCCAAGTATCGGGACGGCCAAACCAGTTGAAATTGGAATAATCCAAAGTCATGCCTTGGGACAAATAGCAGTCAAAAATCGATTTTGCCGCGTTGAGATATTTCTCTTCTTTCGTCGCACGGTAAAAAGTCATTACCCCACGAGCGCAGCTAAGTGTCGCGTGGGTTTGACATTGAAGGCCAACAAAATCAAGGTGTAGGAACACATCAATTGTTTGTTCTAGGACCGCTTTGAGTTCTGGGTCGTGGAGAGCGTAATAGGCTTCGCTCATCGCGTCCAGCATGATGAAGGCGCAGCCAACGTCGCTGCTAGTGAGCCACCCATCCGTGACTTTCCCTTCGATATGGCCGCCTACTCCGCCCATCTCGCGATGAATCAGGGGATAATGCAAATAGAAGGGGGCGATGCGAAGAATGAAATGATGAATCACTTCTTCGATCAATTCGCGGCACCACTCTTCATGGCTGATTTGGTAATACTCAATAAGGCCGCGAAGATACCAGGAATTCCCGCTGACCTGTTGTTCGTTTACGACCTTCCCATCTAAAAGATCGCCAAAATATCCATCCGAATTTAGGTGATCTTTTAGATGCAATACGATGTCGTCTAGTTGCTTTTTAACAGACTCTTGGTCCTTGGGGTAGCCATTAAAAGCAAAATAAAGGCTCGATAAGCCTAGCATGCATCTTCCAACCCAGTCGCCCGGCCAGCTCGAATCCTGTTCAAAAACACCCGGGTAGGTATACATGGAGGATGTTAACCGTTTCCGGTTCAATTTGATTCTACGAAATAAGTCACCGTGTGCTGTTCTTTTCATGTTGAAAGTTCTTTCTAAGTTCCCCGGGAGACGAACCCCCGGGGGACTTTATGGAGTCAAAAACGAACGAATTAGTTGATCTTCACCAGCTCGCAGGTGGTGGAGGCAACATAGACAACGTCGGTATCGGCGCCGGCCTCAGGGAAATGAAAGCTGAAGAAATCGGGAGAACGGGTGGCTTTCCAATCCAAAGTATACTCGTGATAGCCCACTCCGCTATCAAGATCCAGGAAGACCTGGTTATCAAAATTGATCGTAAAGCGGCGTCCCGCGGTCAAAGCTTCGACGTAATAGACCACGGTGATCTTATAGTCATGGCCCATTTCCATCTGTTTCATGCCCGGTTGATACCATTCAATGCCAGCATTGGCAGTTGACGGGAGCATGATTTTGGACGTTTTGTCGCCAAAGCCTTTTTGTCCTTTCACGGCTTCCGGGGTATCGACCGTTTTGAGTTCGATGCCAGAAGCTTTCTTTTCGTCGCCCCATTGACGCTTGGTGTTGGTCCATTTGTCACCAACTTTGTGGCCAAGGGCAGTGGTGCCTTCGGGGATGGGATCGGCGTCAGCAAGTTGAATGTTCATGTCGCCCATATAGATGTTGAAGGCGCCATTCGTGGGATAGAAGTTCATCGCGGTGATGCCGTTAGGAAGGGTGCCAGTCCAGACAAACTGTTTGACCTTACCTTCGACAACCGTCATCTTGAGGCCATCGTTCATCGTGATTCCGCCCGGAGCCATGACGATCATGTTGAAGCCACTATCATCGACAGCATAGTACTTGAAGGAGATCGTGAGTTTCTTGCCGCCAACGAGGTTGGTGCCATTTAATCCGCTGAAGATGTGGTTGTCGTTTCCGGTGAAGTGCATGACGTTTTCGCCAAATCCTTCGCGCCCGGTCAAGGCCGCTTTGATGGTAGCATCTTCGATATTTTCCACGAGGATCGTTTCGCCCTTACCACCGAATTTACCGGCTTTTTCCTTCCAGTTGAAGGTGAATCCGCCTTCCGCGGAAAGCTCGTCCGAGGTCGGAACAACATCGGTAGTTTCCACGCACTTCTTCGCCGTGACGACGAAGTTATCGATGGCCACCTTGCATTCGGCGGTCGGATCCGCGGAGAGTTTGAAGAAGAAGAATCCAGCTTTGCCGCCTTCGGGGACGACCGATTCGGTAAAGGAAACGGAATAATGGCTGGTCTTGCCAATGGTCTTGTCTGTCATGAATTGGTTGTTGGTGCCATCATATCCATCCCAACGCTGCCCGAAATAGATGCGGTCGAAGGATGCGCCTTCGGTGAGGGGCTTATAATCGAAGCTCACTTCGTAGGTGACGGGTTTGCCACGGAGCATGACGTCGGTGAAGAGGTTCACAAAGAGCGAATTGAGGGCCGAGCCCGCGGTCTTGTTGAAGTCAACGATCAAGGACGTGCCTTCGATGGCTTCGTCGGTCGAGGAGAGATAGGCCGCGTGATTGGCGTCGCCCAAGCCCTTATAAAGCTTGGATTCCATGCCTTTTTCAAATCCGTCTTTATAGGTGCCATAGGTTCCAATCACTTCCGGATTGGCTTCGCTATCTTGAACTTCGAAGGTATTCGTGTGAGCCGCGGTGACGTGGACAACAATCGTCTTTTCGTCAAAGCGGGGGTCTTCTCCTTCCACCGCTTCTTCCACGTAGAAGGAAAGGGTGTGGTCGCCGGCGATTTTGGAGCAGAAGGATTTGCCATCCGCGGAGATCGATTTGGTATCCGCGTAGTCTTCCACGGTGATTTCACCGCTTAAATCCGTTTTGCCATCGCGGGCAACCGCGGTCGCTTTCGGTAAGACTAGGGTTTCTCCGGCGGCAATCGTGTATTCCGCTTGTCCTTCTAGGGTCAGGGTCGGATTTTCCGCCAAAATTGGCGTATCCGGGGTCGAAACGGACGTAGAGGTCGAGGTAGAAGTCGACGGGGTCGGCGTCGGGGTCGAGGTGCTGCTAGAAGTCGTGGGGGTAGGCGGGGTCGGTTGGGTTGAGCTCGATTCCTCCGGTTTGGGGGCGGGAGTCGTACCACAAGAGACGATGCCGACTAAGCCAATGAGTGCGGCAGTTGCTAACACAGGAATAAATTTCTTTTTCATGATTTTCCTCCTAAAAAATTTATTTTTTCAACATGGGTATGTTGACGTAGCCTTTCTTTAATCGAACAAGTACTGCGGCATTCTCGCCGTCATGGTCTTGTTGTTTTCCACGTTATGGGGGACGTTGGATGCCTGGATGCGCTTGCGGGAAGAGCGTTCCGCATCGGCACAGACAATTGCCATATCGATGCGTTTGCCTGTTTCAATCGAGGTCTTAAATTGCGGGGCCATCGTGAAGGGGAGCAGGATTTCTCCGCTATAGCCTGTTGCATTGGTCACTAGCATCGCCTGCATCTGCGTGCGGTTGTTATAGATTTCCGTGTTGGTGCGGACGGAAGCAATCGTGCCATAACCCGTAGAACTCCAGGTGGGAGCGAAGGCCGCTTGCAAGACGCCGCCTTCTTCCTTGTAGACCATTAAGTCCGCGTTCGGCTTATTCGTGATGTCGCTAGCGAGCAATTCCACGCAGTCACCAAGCCAGAAGTCGTTGACGGTCTTGCAGGAAATATCGTTATCGAAAATATCGAATCCGATATAAATTCCTTCTTCCGTATAGGTCATCTTGAGCGCATTGACGCGGAAGGTGTCTTCGAGTTGTTTCTCGCTCCACTCTCCGCCCAAAGCATCGGTATAGCCGCGGATTTCGATGTCGGTGCCGCCGATGGCGTCCCATTCATCGAGTTTGCCGTCTAGGGCAATCGCCCCTGTGGCTTTCTTGATCGTCACTTCCGGACCCACGTCATCGATCACTTGGAATCCGATGTTTTTGTTATCGGTAAGAACCGTGTTTTCCGCGGAGGTCGTCCCTTGGGGGATGATGCCGCTTAAACCTTGGTTGAGATGGTATTGGTTATAGGAATTCTCAACCGTGATGTTGGACGTGTTATAGAAATTGAAAAGGCAGTTATAGGAATCTCCGGAAGGCTGAGAAGCGCTCGCGTTATAGAAGAGGCAGTTCTTCACGACGCTATCGCCAACCCCGCGCATCGAGATGCAGGAATTGCCGTTTTCGCTGAAGAAATTGTTTTCCAAAACGTAATTCTTAATCGTTCCGGCAGGGGCGACGCTTGCGTTATTAGAAATCGCAAACACGGAAACGTCCCCATACAGAGTTCCTTCTTTTAGATAATTGTTATGGATGAATTTGTTGTTGCGGATCGTTAACCCTTGTGGGACCGTCGCTTCATTGAATTGATCCATCGCGGAAGCCGCTTGAATGGAACCGTGGCCCACATTCATGAAGGCATTGTTCTCGATGATGGCATTGGGGACTTGGACCAAGATGCCGCGGTTACGCTTGTTGCGAACGATGTTATTGCGGAAAACGAATTTCGGAGTATGGGAGAGGAAGGTCACACGGCATTCGCCCCAGGCGTTCAAATTGGCGATTCTTTCCTTCACCGTGACGATGAATTTGCCACTTTCTTCCGTCGCAGAGACTACCGTATAGGTTCCATGCCCTTCAAAAGTCATCTTGTTGTAGACGGCGATTTTGTCTCCTTCTTGAGGGAGGGGCATCGTCGTGGTGATTTTGCTGAGCGTGAAGGTGCGTTTTTGAGAAGACCCGGAATCGAGGTTATACCAATAGCCGTGCTTTAAATTGAGGGCATCGTCATGGGAATATTCGATAAGGGAGTTCGTGATTTCCACTTTTCCCGACATATAGGAGAAATGGGTAGCGTCCGCGCAGGAAGTCATCAAGTCTTCGCTTCCTTGCTCCACTTCAAGATGGAAGCGGTTCAGGAAGAGGTTCTCGGTGCTGCTGCTCGTGACGCCCATGCCATAAGCCTTGTTCATCGTGATCGATTCCAAATAGACGTCCTTGCTATTTCCGATCGCCATGCCCGAAATGTCATATTGGGCGAATTGGAGGGAAGCCAAGGTCCCGAGGGCGCTTTCGTTGATGGATTGCTTGAAGGCAACCGTCACGGTATAAACGCCGGCATTTTCTTCAATTTGGGTGGAGGCAAACGCATCGACGAAGAAATTTCCGCCCTGGATCGGGGCTTTCGTCGCTTTATGGAATTCCAAATAGCTGCGAAGCTTCTTGTTGGCTTTTACCACACGGCGCATCGTCTCGTTATAAGCGGAATGGACTTTCACTTGAACCGTGTTTTTCTCTAGGTCATAGGATTCGATGGTCCCGGTGACGTTAGCTCCGACTTCTTGGGTGAAGCGGATGCCAAATAGGGTCAAGTTCTCGCAGTTATCGATGCTCATGTATCCCTTGTAATTCAAATCTTGAATCTGAAGGTTGATGACCGTATCCGATCCTTCGATGGCCACGTTTTTAAGTCCATCGAGGACAAAGGCACGGGTCGAGGTAACTTGACTTGCATCCACGTCAATCTTTCCGGCGGGAAGCTTGATTTTGGTGCTTTTGCCGGCATTGCTATTTTGCTTGGCAAGAAGGATGGCCGCTTGAATAGAGGTGTAGCCATTAATTTCCATCGCAGAAGGCAAAACGGATTGGATTTGAGATAAGGTTAACGAAGACGTAGAGAGAATAACGTCATATTCCGAATCGGCCTTGGGGGCATAAAGGACCGTGGAGGCTTCTTTTTTATTCACGCCCACTTGGTCCGGAGAAGATAGCCCAAACGAATCCGTTCCGATGACCGCATTTTGATAGGGGGTTTCAGCAAGGGCTTCCGCCATCGCATCCACGCCTAGATATTGGTAACCGGCCGGAATGACTTGGAGGGCGTAAGTCGCGACTTTGCCACCGTCATTGGAAGTCGCGGTGATCGTGACTTTACCATTAGCAACGCCTGAAACGGTGCCATTAGCATCCACCGTTGCAATGCTAGGATCGCTAGAAACAAAGGTAACGGAAGGGTCGCTGGCATCGCTAGGAGTGACTTTCACCGACAAAGAAATCGATTTGCCGACTTCTACGGAAGTTTCTTTCGCGGATAAGCTGATGGATTCGACATGAATCACTTCGCTTTGGCTGGTTCCCGATCCCCCTCCACAGGAAGCTAAACCTGCTAGGGATCCTAAAATCAAGGTCGACGACAAGAGTAAGAGGCTGCGTTTTTTCATTTCAAAGCTCCTTTCACGGAATTATCTTTTTGAATGATGTTTTGAGTCGTAGAAGCCACGGAGGCGAAGTTGTAACCGACTTTGGTTTCGCCAAAATAGGTGGAATTTCCTTCTAATGTCACGTCTTCCGCGTTATCGATTTTGCAGGAATAATTCTTCACGGATTGTTCATAGAAGAGGTTGTTTTTCACAGAGATGTTGCCAACTCCTTTTAAACGGAGCGAATTGCCCGTCCCGTGGTAGAAGAAATTGTTTTGGATGGTGACGTCTTTTAAGGTTCCGCTTGTGGCAACCCCCTTCGCGTCCCAGGTAAAGACCTGCAAGTCATCCCAGCAAGAGAGGAATTTGGTGTTGAGCACTTGAATGTCCTGCGGGACGATTGCTTCTTTGAAGGTATCGTCGACCCCAAGAATTTGGACGGCGCCCATGTTGACGTTGGAGAAGGTGCAGTTTTTGATGACCGAGTGGCGGCCTTGGAGCAAGACCCCGCGGTTCCGCTTGTTTTTGATGAGGCAGTTGTCGAGGGTCAAATGGACGGACTTCGTCGCGTTGCCTAAGTTAAATCCGACGTAGCTCGAAGAGCCTCTGCTAGGCATCGCGCGGTCTAAAGTTAAGTCATAGGTGGTGCCGATTGCTTCCACACCCACGACCTTATAGGTGTTTTTGTATTTCATGCCCGAGGGGTCATAGACATCGATTTCATCCCCGACGTCGAAGCGAATCGTCGTTTCGCTTTGGGTTTGGGCGACGGTGGTGACGTTGTCTTTGATTGCTGTGATCTTCGTGTAGAAGGATTTCACGTTGATGGCATCGTCGTGGCTGCCTTCGAGAATGCAGTTGGTGAAGACGGCGTCCCCTTCCAAATTGCAGGTATGGAGGATATCCGCGGTGCAGGTCAATAAACGTTTGGTGCCCGGTTCACGGATGAAATTCACGCGGTTGAGATAGAGGTTTTTACCCGCATCGGTTCTTAGGCCCATGCCGCCCACCGTATAGGTGGTGACATCTTCCATCGTCGTGTTCACGCAGTCTTTGAAATAGAATCCATGGGATTCGTAGACTTGGTAAGCGACCGAGGCAATTGTTCCAATTTCCGGGGTTTTGTAGGTATCGGCAAAGAAAGATTTGGACAGGGTGACTTTCAATAAATCGGAAGCGATGTCATAGTTCAAATCCTTGAGGCCGGGGTTATAGAAGAGATTGCCGCTGCGATCAGGAACATAAGCGTCGAATTCGGGGTCGTAATAGTATTCCGCATAGCTTCCCGTCTTTTTCAGCTTGTACTTCTGATATTCCGCATTGCTTAAATCATAGCCTTCATCCGGCTTCAAATAGATGTAGCCGTTATTGCTATCCTCTTCGACTTTAACGACCGTCCCCGTAATCGTCGGGGAGGGGTTAATATCGAAGACAAGGTTATGGATGTGGAAATTTTCGCACTGAGTCAGAACGATGAACGACATCCAACCGGTGAAGACGAACTTGGTTCCTTCTTCTCCTACCAAGTAGATATCCTTCAGGTTTGATCCGGTGATGCTATTGGCGAAAAGGTAGGTTCCCTTTTGGAAATGGATGACCTTATTCCCTTCCTCGTCCTTCAACGATTGAAGGAGATTGGTGAGTTTACCAGCGTTATTGGTGCCGCTAGGAGAAATCCCATAAGCGTCCGCTTCATAGGTTTTGACGTTTTCCGTCGGAACAGGATAAAGAGATTCTGTTTCGAGGCGAGTTTTGTTAATGCCCACGATGCCGGGACGGGATAAGCCCCAGCCCGATGTGGTTGGATATTCCCCATGGGCAAATTCGTCAACATGGAGGTTGTTCAGGAATTGCGCATCGTCCACGATGGTTCTCCTTTCGAAGATGCTGAATTTGATCGAATCGGTGAAATTCCCTTCATGGGTGGTGACCGTTAACGTCACTTCTCCCGCCTTTAAGGCCGTGATGGTCGTTCCCGAAATGGAGACCGCGTCTTCTTTATCCGCGACGATATCAAATCCTTGATTCGTCGCATTGGAAGGGGAAACTTCAATGCTTAACGTTAGGCTTTGACCAACTTCCAGTTCGGTCGGTTCGCTTTGGATACGAACTCCCGTGACAGGAATGACAGTATCGACGCTGGTGGAGGAATTTTCACTAGAAGAGGGAGGATTGGGGTTATTCCCACAGGAAACGAGCCCCATCGCCAAAACGCCTAGCAATAAGGCTTTGGCGGCTTTGCCTCTTTTCATCCGTTATACCTCGCTAGCATCGTGTTGTAGATTTGCTCCAGTTCGGTGCTTTTGAAGCGAGAAATGGTGGAAAGGTAATCCTTCCAATCCTTGTCGGAATTGGGATCGAGGCTGCCGGTGATGAAGGAAGCTTCGTAATAGGTGATTTGGTTGTCGAGTGAAGCTTTGATCGTTGAAATCTGATCGTATTCGCTGCTAGTGAATTTGTATTTAGCGGGTTCAGGAGTCTTCAAATACGGCGTATAGATTTCCGATTGACGGTTTAGGCGCGTGATGATTTCATCGTTCATCTTGCCAACGAACTCATTGCTCCAATAAAGGGCGGATGCGCTTCCAACGTTCGGAGTGATTTGGGCACGGTAGTCCTCTTGGTTGCCGGTCCAAGTAGAGGGGACATGGAAAGTCCAGCTGGATTTAGAAGCATCGTCCCAGGTCCAATCTTCTCCTTCATAGCCATAGGAGATGAGTTGGGTGCCAAGATCGCTATACATGATGTCAATCAAGCGGGCCACTTCGCGTTTATAGAGGGAAGCAGTCGGGATGCAGGCTCCATCCGGACGGAAATAGCCTAGTCCTAGTTGAATGCGCGGACCCGAATAGGAAGAGGAAAGCAAGGGACCCACCGTGACGTATTCTTCATCGTAGTTATAGGGGGCTCCGTCTTCTTTGAGGTTATTGGGATCTTGAGATTGCGTGGTGATGATATAGGGGGCGGCCGCGACGAAGGATCCGAGGCGCTTGCCGTTCGTCGCCATATTCGTATCCGATTTATTCTCGGTCGTGGAACGGTCCATTAAGCCAGCGTCCCACATGGAACGGGCGGTCTTAAGGTAGGAACGGAACGCGTCCGTAGACGGGACGTAGGTGAAACGGGAACCGTCGTTTTCTAGTTCGCAGCTATAGGAAACATAGCCATAGCTTTGGAGGATGAAATTACGGAGATATTCAAACGCCTTGGACGAAACGGCAATTTCATCGTTGATCCTGCCGTTATTGTTCGCGTCGAAGGTATTGAAATCGGTGAGGATCCCCACATAGTCGTCGATCGTTAAAATCTTAGATGCATCGTCGATATGATGGGTTTTTGCATAGGAATTCGGATAAGAAGCGTAGATGTTTTTGATCCAGACGTTATTGATGAACATCTTGTAAGTCAAATCTCTAGCGACGTCTTTTACCGACAACGAACAATACATCTTGCCGTTACTCACCGTCGCGGTTTCTTTCGCGTCTTCTTTTTGGGTATCGATATTGAAATTGGAATCGAGCAATTTCTTATAGGTCGGCATGTAGTTATCGATTAAAGAGCCTACTTCTCCTGTTGCATCGGAGTAAGAAGCATCGTTAAACGGGGTAAGGGCGTCAAAACCCATCTCCGCGTATTGGACTTGCTCCGAAATCGGGTTGTTGAAGAGGAAAAGGTCGGGTTTGTAGTTCCGGTCTTCCCAAACGGCTGCGCGGCGAGGTTGATAAGCCGAGGTATCCGGGGTCGTGAATTCAAATTGAAGGTTCGTGAGTTCAGAAAGCTTCTTGAACATCTTCAAATCTTTGTATTCGGGGTTGCCGCTGGAATGAGGGGCAAAGATTTTGATGGTCACGGGATCTTTGACGATTTGATAGGGATTGTCACTTGTCCCATTCGGCAAGAAATTTTCCGCGTCATAAGAGACGCCTCCGCCACAACCGACGAGGGCGCTGCAAGCGCTTACAAGAAGCAAAGCTCCAAAAAGGGATTTTTTCATTTTCATTGGACTATCCTCCTATCCTTTGACTCCGCCCATGACAACACCTTTTTCAAAGTATTTCTGGAAGAACGGATAAATAATCAGTAACGGCAAAGAGCTCACGACGATCGTGACGTATTTCAGCTGCTCCTGCAGGTTCGGGTCTCCCCCGCCAAGGCTGTTTCCATTGGAGACGAGCATGTCTTGAAGGACGCGCTGCAAGGGGTAGAGATCGGTCGATTGAATATAAAGAAGGGCATTGAAATAGTTGTTCCAATATCCAACGATCGCATAGAGCACCATGACGAAGAGAATCGGGCGGCAAAGAGGGAGAATGACGCGCAGGAAGATTTGGAAATCGCTGCAGCCATCGATTCGAGCCGCTTCTTGCAGTTCGTTGGGAATCGAGGTGGACATGTAGGTGCGGATGACGATGATGTTGGAAACGCTCACGCACCCCGGGATGATAATGGCCCACATCGTATCGAGCATTTGAAGTTTCGAAATGAGGAGGTAAGTCGGAATCATGCCACCGCTAATAAACATCGTGAGGGTCAAGAAGATATTGAGGAACTTCCGCCCCTTGAAGTCACGACGGGACAAAGGATAGGCGCAAAGCATCTGGAGAGTGACCTGAATCACCGTGCCGAGGAAGGTATAAAGAAGCGAATTCAAGAAACCACGGATCAAACTGTCGTTAGCAAAAACCTTCTTATACCCATCCAAAGTGAATTCCACCGGGATGAGTCCTACTTCACCGGCCACAACCTTATCGGGGCTAGAGAAGCTACAGGCCAAAACGTTAAGCAAGGGGAGCAAGAACAAAACGGCGATGACGCCCATGACGATGGTGATGACAACGTCGAATACTTTTTCAGAATTAATGCGTTTCATAAGCCATTACCACAGCGAATTGTCGCTCACTTTCTTGGAGATGAAGTTCGCCACCACCAGGATGATGATGTTGATGACGCTATTGAATAAGCCAATCGCGGTCGCGTAAGAGAATTGAGGTGCCCCGTAATCTGGGAAGGAGATGCGATAGACATAGGTCGAAATGATTTCGCTGCTAATGCTATTGCCAGGGGTATACATCAAATAGACTTTTTCGAAACCAACGTTGAGGATATTGCCAATCGACATGATGAGCATGATGATGGCAAGGGGGATAATCGAAGGGAAATTGACGGAGAAAATCCGGCGGAAGCGTCCTGCTCCATCGATTTTGGCGGCGTCGTGCAAACTGGGATCCACATTGGCCAAGCTGCCCATATAAACGATGGACCACCAGCCTAGTCCCTGCCAAAGTCCGGAGATGACGTAGATCGCTACGAAAGCCTTGGGGTTGGACATGGCGCTCACCGAATCAAAGCCAAGGGCCATTAAGATCTTGGTAATCGCCCCGGTATCAGCGCGGAACAAGACGAAGAGGATACCCACCAAAACAACGGTCGAGATGAAATAGGGGGCGTACATGATGATTTGAATCGTTTTCTTCGCCCACTTATATCGGACCTCGTTCAAGAAGAGGGCGTACAGAATGGGAAGAGTGGAGTTGAAGACAATGGAAAGGACGCTTAAGACCAGGGTGTTCTTCATGAGCGTCCAAAAATTGGGGGACGTGATGAAGGTATAGAAATGTTTGAAGCCGCCCATCGTCGTCCAAGGGGATCCCCATGTGCCTTGGAATGAATTGTAGTTCTTGAAAGAAATGATCAGTCCTTCTAAGGGCATGTAATGGAAGATGAAGACATAAATAACCGTGGGCAAAGCCATGAGGAATAAGGTAATTCCCCATTTGGACCACAGGCTTCTCGGCTTGGGTTTACGGACAAGCTCCGTTTCACTGAATTTCACTGCATTTTTTTCCATAATTGCTGGAAGCGCTTCCATTATAGGGGCGATTTCCGAATGGAAAGAATATACGATTTCATCTGATTTATATACTTTTTTGATATTTCAATGTTTTTGATATAAACTATTTAGGTATGGAAGAAGCTTATCGCGACGTTTTGAAGAAAGACGTTTATTATAGTTACATCCCCAATAACTACGACTTTTCGGTCATTCCGCTTGTCGTGGGATTTGAACGTTGCAAAAAGACCAAAGCAAAAATCAAATCCAATAAGTCCTGCTACATTCTCCATTATGTCTTATCCGGGCAAGGCAACATCACCCTAGAAGGGACCAATAAGTCCGTCCATCAGGGAAGTTTGTTCCTTTTTCCTCCTCATAGCAACGCCATCTACGAACCGGATAAAAAGAATCCTTGGTCCTACATTTGGATCGAATTCAACGGCTCCACCGTCAAATCGATTTTAGAGACCACCTCCTTCAGCCTCTCCCATTTCGTGTTTGAGGATTCCAAAGAAAAAGACCTGGCGAAGCTTTTGTCTAAAATGATTTATGAGGATAGCCTTTCCACGGAAGAATCCGAACCGTTATTGATTATTAGCTATCTGTTCAAAATATTTTCTTTTTTGACCAAGCAGTTCCCCAAAGGCGAGACCGCCCTCATCTCAAAGAAAGAAGAAATCGTGAAGCAAATCGAACGATATCTCTATCTCCATTATAACGATTCCAATCTTTCTATCGGCGCGGTCGCCGAGAAATTCTGCTTCTCGCAATCTTATATCACGAGGCTCTATAAGTCCCAAACAGGAATTACTCCCATCCAGTACGTGGATGAAATGCGCATGAAAAAAGCCATCGAATTATTGAACCATCGTTCTTTGACGATGGATCAAATCGCCGAGGCGGTTGGCTATAAAAACCAGTTCTATTTTACGAAGCGGTTCAAAAAATATTACGGGGTACCCCCTTCCAAATATAAGCAAAAGATTTCAGTGGATTTAGGTTAACGGGGGTCCTTATCTTTAGAGGATTCGTCGCGTTCGGTGTTTTTAAAGCAAGTGGAATCAAAATAAGGAAGATCCGCTTCGTAGAGTTTGGTCTCTTCTTTTTCTTTTGCTTCTTGGATTTTGGCTTCTTCTTCGCATTGATGATCCACGTAATAACGGGTATCCACGACGATGGAATCACTAGCAAGTTCAATCAAGGAACGACGGTCTTTTCTTATCAACATCACCAAGGTATTCACAATGGGAACGAGGAATAAAATAATCGTGATGTTAAAGAGGGAGATTCCGGCGTTTCCAATAGAAAAGAGGGGATACATCCATCCACTATTGAGGCCGCCAGCAAAGAAGCAAGAAAAGAATAAAGTGGGGAAAAAGGAAAAGAAAGAGACGAGGTTCCTTAGCAAGATCTGCCCCTTCGATACGTCAAGACCGTCCTTCTGGATGACCGCGGCTTTAAAAGCCATCAGGCCAACCGTTTGGCCATTCTTGGTGATAATACTTGGCAAAAGGATGGAAAGGAGAAAGGCAAGGACGTACCCAATAAAGGAGAATAACGATATGATTTTGGAGCAGCTCGCGTAATTCGAGTGATACAAGGTATATAGTTCCTGGTAACGGGCGCTTTGGAAGAGGATATTCCCCGCTTCAGTGAAAACCCCTTGGTATTGGCTGATTAAGAAATTATAGGAATTAAGCCCTTCTTGTCCGCCTTCTCCAAAATAAAGGTATCGATAAAGGGTATGCGCGTAATCTAACGTTAAGACAGGAAGAGTGTCTTCGCCTTCATAATAATTCCAACTGGCTCCCTTGGAATTGTTTTTAAGAACCATCTTGTAATGGGATTCGTAACTTTGCCCTTCTAAAGGGAATAAATTGTCGTTTTGATTATTCGCTTTTGCGTAGTCCACGAAGAAATAAGCGAGGACGTCACTCGAATAGGAGGCGGAGGCTACGTTATATTCGTTTCCCTTGGCGATAGGATTATCATCATTTCGCGTGAATTTGGCATCCCATTCTTCTTGGTAGGTCGAATAGGAATAAAGGATATGGCTCAACGCGTATTTTTTAAAAACTTCGTCCTGGGAGACGGGGGCGTCGTAATTCTTCGATCCGTCTTCGTTTAAAGGGAATTCAAAAAGCTTGGTTTCTTCTTCTAGTCGATACATGTCTTCCCGGGAACGATTGATCGTTTCCATCTTGGAAGAATAAGAAGGGACGGAGCCGACGATAGCGCTAGAAGCAAGAATCAAGCAAAAGGAAACCACGCTTAAAATCAAAGCATCCAGCAACGAGGCGTAGATTCTTCTAGCCCCCGATAAGAAGCCTTCGTTTCGATATTGGGAAGCGTACTTCTTCTCCATAATGGGAAATATTATAGGATGATTTTCGTGGAAACCGTATCAAAGATATGGGCTCTCGATAGATCCATGACGACCTCGATTTTCTCTTCCGCGGAAATCGTACGTTTGGCGGCAATCTTGGCCACCAAATCCGCGGAGTCAAAGTCGATATGGATAAAGTATTCGTGGCCGAGCAATTCGGGGACGCTGACCACCCCATCGATGGGCTTGCTGAGTTTGCCGTCCGTGAAGGCTTTGTCTTTTTCGTAGATGTCTTCGGGGCGAATACCAAAGGTGACTTTGAATTCCCCGTCTTTTAGATACGTTTCATAAGCTTCGATGGCTTTCTCCAAATAAGCAAGGCGTTCATTGCTGTGGGTGACGTGTTCGAGTTCAAACGAAGTCTTTTTGATTTCCTCGTCTTTTTTGATGGAATCCGGAAGGGTTTTCAAATGGTCTAGCTTATCGAGCAAAAGATTCCGTTCCTCAAAATTCACGAGCAGTTGTTCTCTTTCCTCTTTGCATTTGGCTAGTTCGCTTTCATAGAATTCCGTCACCTTTTTGATTTGTTCGGGTTCTAGGACAATGGAATAGCCGTTTTCAAAATGCAATGTTCTTTTGTTTAACGTCGTCGGGAAAAGGTTCATAGCCGGGGAGCCGATGAAGGTCGCGACGAAGAGGTTCGCCGGGTGATTATAAATCTCCACTGGGGTTCCGATTTGCTGGATATAGCCTTTATTCATGACGACGATGCGCGTGGCCATCGTCATGGCTTCGGTTTGGTCGTGGGTGACATAAATCGTCGTGGCATTCAGTTGGTTATGGAGCTTGATGATTTCCGAACGCATCTGAACGCGGAGTTTAGCATCGAGGTTCGACAAAGGTTCGTCCATCAAGAAGACTTTGGCATTGCGAACGATGGCTCTGCCTAACGCGACGCGTTGGCATTGACCCCCAGAAAGGGCCTTGGGCTTGCGGTCGAGGTATTCCGTGATTTGAAGGATTTTCGCGGCGTTTAAAACCCGTTCGCGAATCGTTTCCTTATCCATGTGGCGGTTCACGTATTTTTGAACCGGAGTGACTTTTAGATATTCGATTTTCTCTTCGAGTTCAGCGAGGTCTTTATCGATGGATTCCACTTTCTCCGGTTCGTTCTTCAAGCAGTCTTCCTTGAAAAGCAAAAGGTTCTTCTTTTCCTTTTCTAGGTCATGGATCAAGCCTTTGTTGATTTCGAGAACGGGATTCCCGTCTTTATCTTTCAAAGCCGTCGGGAATTTACGGATTTTTAAGCCAAACGACATATTGCCTGCGACGGTTTTGTGGGGATAAAGGGCATAGGATTGGAAGACCATCGCGATATCGCGGTTCTTCGGTTCCAAGTCATTGGCATAAACGTGATCAATATATAAGTCGCCCGCGGTGATGTTCTCTAGTCCCGCGATCATGCGGAGAGTCGTGGATTTACCGCATCCAGAAGGTCCAACAAACACGATGAATTCATGTTGTTTGATTTCCAAGTTGAAGTCATAGACGGCTTGAACGTGGTTATCGTAGATTTTATTGATATGCTGCAAAGAGATGAAAGAATCCTTCGGGGCGATTTTGCGTTCTCTCTTATGGCGCTTTTCATAGGCGACCATATTGCGATGAATGCGTTCTTTTTGTTCTTGAACCGCCTTCTGCTGAATCTTTTCCGTGCGGGTTTCCGCTTTGATTTTTTTGATTTCGGCTTTTCTATCCATTTTTTCCATCGCTAGACTCCAAAGGATTAACTTCGTTCATTTTAAGGTACATGTAAGCGGTTTACTAGAATGTTAATTTTTACAGATTCTTATACTTTTTTGACCTGCCATCCCAGTTCCATTACATATAAGACGTCAAAATATAGCATTTTTTAAACTAATTGGCCTTTTTCGCGCCTTTATAAGATAAAAGGGCCCCTCGTCGTCACGACGGGCCCTGCGTTATCTTTGCTACTTATTCCGGAATCCGCATCGGATAGGGGAGATAAGAGGAAGTTTCAAGTTGATCGAGGGTGACTAGACCTAGAGGCGCCATCAAAACCGAGGGGATGCGGTTGACGATCGTCGCGCAGGTATGTTCGATCGTCGCAGGCTTGACCACGTGATATTCGACGTTCGGCTCGCCCGTGAATTTCCAATCGCACATATCGCCATCATCGGGTCCGTAAACCTTGCCGATGCATTTGGTCACGATTTCGATGCCTTGATGGGTTTTGGTCGTAACCACGGCAGCCATGCCGATGCATTCGCCTTTCTTTAAAACGCGCCCCATCGTTTTGGATTCCACATCATGATCTTCAAAATAGGGTTCCGCGTGCTGTTCCATCGATTCAATCGATAAGCCAAGTTTCTCCGCGAGGGCTTCATTGCTATTCCAAACATAACTCGGAACGGTTTCCTTGGGATGGGCTAGGGTCTTTTCGAATTCTTCGGCAGTTAAACCAACGCCGTGGGCTTCCGCTAATGCAAGGCCATAGTCCTCAACGTTATAGGACACCGCGCCTTCGATACGATTGATTTTGTGGCAGGCGCTTGCAGCCAAAGCCACCATATTGACCCAGAAGACATCTTCCATGCCGCTTCCAACGATCGTGCAGCAATTGTCTTTGGCCGTCTTATCCAGGATATTGGCTAGATGGGGGTTCGTGGTTCTTGCATAGGTCATCTCTTCGCAGGTGGTGATGACGTTGATTCCCCGTTCCAAACATTTCATGAAATGGGGGAAGCAATCTTCCACGAAGCTGAACAAGGTGACGATAGCGATATCCGGATCGCAGTTATCGAGTACTTCATCCGCGTTATTGCTGATGATGACGTTTAGCTTATGGTCTAAGCCAGACACTTCTCCAAGGTCTTTTCCCACAATCTCGGGATTAACATCGATGGCTCCGACGATTTCAGCGCCTTTATCGACGAGGTAGCGGACAATCCAACGGCTCATTTTACCGCAGCCATATTGGACGACTTTGATCTTTTCCATTTTTTATCTCCTTTCAAAGCATCTACATTGTAGGGGATAATCCATTATTTCGGTATTTTATTATCGATATATCGAATGGGCATGCTTTTTCAGACATGACAAAACCCCTCCCGTTCGGAGGGGCAATGTTTCAGCAGTCGACTTTAAAGATTAGATATGATAAGTATCGATATTAGAAATCAGGAAGAAGTGTTGGTTCGACCATTTCGAGAACTTGAACACCAACGATTCTTCGCCCTTCAGCTGTTTATCGCTGAGAGTGGAACGATAGGTCTTTCCTTCGAATTTATTTTCGACAACCATTCCAGAGCGATCAATGGACACGGCCCAGTTACGCCAAGTGTTTTCAATGGACAAACGGGTGTGAGTCACTGGATCATCGGGTTTTACGCCATTCGATCCAAAATTAACATCTTTGCCATCGGTTCCAACATATGAAATCGTATCGGACCCATTCCAAGCACCGATGACAAACTTCACGCCTTCGCCTTTAGCAAAGTGCTCTGTGAAATTGATCGGGTCGAACGTAATGGTTGATGGTCCAGACTTATTACTGCCCAGCATACCCATGTAGCGTTCGCCTTCACCGGTAAGTTCATACCATTGTCCATAAGGCGCGACTTTGCGACCGTCGGCGCTATTAGTTTCATCGCGCGAAACCATGTTTCCACCTTCAACGGTGAATCCGGTTTTGGCAGCAATGTTCACCAATGGTTTTTCACCAGCAAACGCATAGGGACGACCGATGAAGAAAAGTCTACTTCCACCTTGATTAATATTGAATATTAAACCTTCCGTCCCATTTGCTTGTTCGTCCGCAAGAATAACATCTCCCTGCATCAAATCTCTACGTTCATATTCCTTGTAAGGTTCATTAAACGTTCTCTCCGTGAAATGCATATGAACTTTTCCGCTTCCGTCCTTCGTAAAGGCAAGAAGGGTTCTTTGGCAATATTCGAAGCCCTGTTCAGAACCTCCGTTGCGAGTCACGTCGGCCAAAGTGCCCGTTTTGCCAGCATTAACCAACAGGTGTTGATTGTTATTGTAATCCCCCACCGGCATATAAATAACCGGGTGGGAATCCAACAAAGACACGAAATTCATCGCCGGGATTTGCAGGGTGCTGTCCTTGCCTCTGGAATTGAGCCACATACCGGTTTCATCAGTAATTCCAAGGTCGGCCATTTGCTTCGTTAATTCAACTTTTTCCTCGGCGGCATTCGCATGTCCCCAGGTCAAGACGGCCAAAGGAACGCCAATACCACCAAAGGACGTATCAGCACTGCCGGTTTTTGCAAAATCCGCTTTATTCCAGTCGTTAACGTAAGCGATTTTTGCTTCACCATATTTCCAGCCAGCAGTCAATGTGATGTTTTCCTTAATGGTATCCTTGGCAACATCAAAGGCTTTGCCGTTTACATACCAAGCATCAAAGGTATAGGCCTTGTAGTAAGCATCTTCTGCACGGGTCGGAGTAACCGGGGCCGTTAAGGTCTTACCATAACCAACCGTGACAGGAGCGATCGCCTCCGCGCCATTGGAATCAAACGTAACCGTGTATTCATAGGGGACATAGCGATCGTCCTCAGGGGTCAGTTCCTTGAAATAAGCCGTTTTGCTAAAATCGTCACCTTCTTGGATTTTTCCAATTGTTGGTTTCTCGAAAACGTGAGTTCCGATTTCAGAACAGTTGGCCCAGAATTCCTTGGAACCGAATTGTTTCTTGTCGGGGTCGGGTGCTACCGCGGCATAGTGTTTCCAGATGGTGTTTTCATCTTCGGCCGCAGAAACGGAAAACCCATTCTCTTTGGTGAGGGCCACCGCCGTGAAAGTGCCTCCGACGAGGGCGACCGCGGCGAGGACGAGAAGAGTCTTTTTGCTATTGATCTTCATTTATTACTCCTTTGCATGGCTTCTTCTGCTTAGGGGTCGCTGCATAACGAGTCGACTCCTACACGCAAAAAGTTGGCCTTGCTATGGCTTCATTTTAGTTCTACAAAATCACGCGAGGAAAGCGCTTCCAAGAAGACCGTAAAATTTTGAGACCGAAAAAAAGAATTTGCGCCTAATCTTTAGAATCGTTCAAAAGTAATCGTTTATTTGGCTTTTCCCTCTTCTTCCGTTTTACAATGTTTCCATTGAGGAAATCACCATGGATATCGAGCAAAAATATGACCTTTGGCTGAATAAAGCCAACGGAGATTCTGATTTGAAACCGGAACTTTTAAAAATGGATGCCGCCGCCAAAAACGATGCGTTCTACCGCGACCTTGCTTTTGGTACTGGCGGACTTCGCGGCAAGATCGGGGCAGGAACCAACCGTATGAACATCTATACGGTTGCGAAAGCCACCCAAGGGCTATCCTTATATATTAAAAAGCACTTCGACGAAGGAAATCGAAGCGTTGCCATTTCTTACGACTCCCGCATCAAAAGCGATTTGTTTGCTTTCACCGCGGCTAAGGTATTCGCTGGCAACGGAATTAAGGTGCACTTATATCCCACCTTAATGCCCGTCCCTTGTTTGTCCTTTGCTACGCGATACTACCACTGCTCCAGCGGAGTCATGGTCACCGCGAGTCATAATCCGAGTATTTATAACGGCTATAAGGTATATGGACCGGATGGATGCCAAATCACAACCATTGCCGCGGAAGAAATTCTAAGCCTGATTGAATCCGTAGATCCCTTTGAAGATGTTTTATCCATGGAGGAGCAAGAAGCTAGAGAAAAAGGACTCATCGAGGAGATTGGAAAGGATTGCTACGACGCATTTGTTCATCAAGTGGAATCCTTATCCTTATGGGGCAAAGACATCCAGGCCAAGAAAATATCCATCGTTTATACCCCTCTCCATGGATCGGGGTTAAAACCCGTGACCCGGGTGCTCGATGAGATGGGATTCAAGGATGTTCACGTGGTGAAGGAACAAGAAAATCCCGATGGGAATTTCACTACCTGCCCCTACCCAAATCCAGAAATCGTTGAGGCCATGCAACTTGGATTAGAAGAAGGAAAGCGCGTGGGCGCGGATTTAGTGATGGCCACCGACCCCGACTGCGACCGCATTGGCATTGCCGTTAGAAATAAGCAAGGGGAATACCCTCTTGTCACTGGCAACGAGCTGGGTTTATTGCTCTTCCAATATATTTTGGAGCGGAAAAGCGAATTAGGAACCATGCCTAACGATCCCGTGATGATCAAGACCATCGTCACGACGGATTTAGCGGACCAAATCGCTTCCTCCCATCACGTGAAAACGATTAACGTCCTCACCGGATTTAAATTTATCGGGGAGCAAATCGCCCTATTAGAAAAAGATGGAAAAGCCTCTTCCTTCCTATTTGGATTCGAAGAATCCTATGGGTGTTTAGCAGGCACCTACGTCCGCGATAAAGACGCGGTCGCCGCCTGCATGTTAACCGCGGAGATGACGGCTTATTATTTAGAGAAAGGCCAAACGTTATTCGAGGTATTAGAAGACATCTATGCCCGTTATGGGTATCGTTCCAATAGCCTCGCTTCCTATGAATTCGATGGAGAAGCAGGATTCCATAAAATGGTGGGCATCATGAATGAATTCCGGACTCATTCCCCTTCTTCTTTTGCTTCGATTCCTGTGAAGGCGATGAAGGATTATTTACCTGGGATCGACGGCCTTCCTTCTTCCGATGTCATCAAATATTTCTTGAAAGATGGTTCGACCTTGGTGTTACGTCCTTCTGGCACCGAACCCAAGATTAAAATCTATTTTTCAATCGTTGGAAAAGATAGCCAAGACATCAAGAACAAGAAGGCGGCAATGAAAGAACAAATCGAAAGGATGTTTTAAATATGGGCTATATTTCGGAAATCCGTAAATACGTAGGACATAAGGGGATCGTCGCGGCCTTCTCCGTCATGATTGTTTTAAACGAGAAAAACGAAGTTCTTCTCGAAACGCGGGAAGATGATGGGTATTTTGATTTTCCTGGCGGATCCATTGAATGGAACGAAGAAGCCATGGAAGCCGCGAAACGAGAATTAAAGGAAGAAACGGGATTCGATGCGATCGACCCCGTTCTATTTGGCGTTTATAGCGGCCCCCTTACCTATCACCGTTATCCTAATGGCGACGAAGTATCCGGGGTTGATATCTTCTATTTAACGCGAAAAGTTCAAGGAGACGAAACCCTTCAAAAGGAAGAGGTGACGGGTTTAGCCTATTATTCCTTGGACCATCTTCCCTCTAAACTCACCCCGCGAAATCAGCAGGTCTTAAAGGATTTAAAGCAAGCCATCGCGGAGGGGAAATTCTAAGAATCAGTCCTTTCATCGATACAATCGAGGATGAGTTTGAAAGTTGATGAACTCCCATTTTTACTAAATTTAGTATTTTTGTGAGTTACAAGCAACGGACTGGAAATGCGTATACATTGGGGGCGATTCGATAAGGTTCCTCCGTCGTGCAGACGATACATCTACCACCAAAATCATAAGAAGTATCGTCAAGCTTTGAAAAACTTTTAATGTTTTTAGAATCAAACGTTTTGCCCGCTTTACATTCGATGAAATCCAGTTTCCCGTCTCGAAGCAAAACCAAATCGATTTCATTTTGGTTGCTGTCTCGATAGAAAAACATGTTCTTGTCTTCCAAGCCATGGTTTAAATAGGATTTTCGAACCTCATTATGGATATAGGTTTCTATTAATTGTCCTTTATAGGAGGAAAGACGCAGTGCTTTTGCAGAATCAATTCCAAGAAGATAGCAAGCAAGACCCGTGTCGTTGAAATAGAGCTTATGACGCTTAACGATCCTTTTATTAATCGACTTTTCATAGTAGGGCGATAACAAGGTCACAACGTCGCCGGTTATTGCGATATTGACCCAGGCATTCACGGTGTTTTTATCCACACCAACCGTTTTGGCAATGTTGTCCGGAATGAATTCTTGTCCCGTCAAAGAAGCGAGCACACGAAGCAAATCCTCAAACTTCACCTGTTCTTTCAAAGTGATTAATTGCGAGACGTCGCGGTCCAAATAGGTTTTAATGTAGTTAGAGAAATAATTTTGAATCGGCTTCCCCTCGATTTCCCAACGTGCTGGATAAAAGCCACGGACAATGGAATCGTATAATTCCTCATCGCTTAAGGCGCGGCTTTCGCAACGATCAAATAAAGTTTCATTGTCTACCGAGAAAACAGGTTCCGACCAGTTTCTTATTTCTGCTTGACTAAGAGGAGGCATTTCGATGATGGAGACTCTCCCTGACATCGATTCGCTGACCTCTTTCATTAAATTGAATTTTTGAGAACCCGTCAGGATATACATTCCATTCGCGGCTTGGGAGCCTTTTTCCCTTTTCGTTCGATTGACAACCGCTTCAATTTCCGGGAATAGTTCTTTGACTTTTTGAACTTCATCAAAAATAATCGGCGCAGGATGTTCCTCGACAAATTTTTTTGGATCTTTTTTTGCCAAAGCCAATAAATCCGTATCGTCAAAAGTAAGGTATTGGTAGTGGCTTTCTTTTTCGATGACGGAGACCAAAGTGGTTTTTCCAACTTGCCGGGCGCCCGTGACTAAAGTGATGGGGTATTCATCAAGACTTCGTTTCAACGTTGCTAGGATATGTCTTTGATAAATCATAAGGTCCACCTCTCCATGCCCTTATTATAATACTGAACTCACAAAAATACTAAATTTAGTAAAATTGTGAGTTGCCACCATTTTGTAGGTTTTTGCCGATATGAATTAAAAGCATGAAATCCAAAAATTACCCCGTGTGCTTTCAACACTTCTTACCATGTTTTTGGCCCTTATTTTTTTGATGTACTAAGGAATAAAATGTGGAATAAACTAAGGAATAAAATGAGGTTTAAATTTTGTAGTGAGTTTCGTTATTTTTTCGACGAATCCTTATTTTCCTATTTTTTAGAAAATGACGGTTTCAAAAAATTGTGGTTTGAACTAAGGAATAAAATGAGGTTTAAAATAAGGTTTAAAAGTTATGAAGGTTATTTTGCGAATGAAGGACGCTTCCTCTTTCGAAAAATGCGAGTAAAGTATGGGTATGGAATTGAAGGAGATTGTACCGTCATACCATTTTGAAGACCAAACCCATGCGGTTATCGCTGCCTTTAATCACGCGGATTCCATCCACTGGCTGAAGACCATTGATGGTTTTGCTAACGCTTGCGGAGGCGTTCTTTTCATCGGGGTCGAAGACGGGACGAACCAACTAATCGGCTTTGAATCGGAAGAAGCCGACAAGGAACGCCTCTATTTCTATCACGAGATTAAGGACCATTTTGACATCTCTCCTTTAATCACTACAGAAATCATTCCTTATGCAATCAAAAACAAAGAACGATATCTTTTAAAAATCACAATTGGGGAGTCTGACCGCAAACCCCTAATGCTTAAATATCAGGGAATGCCGCAGGTTTATATAAGACGCGATGGATACACCAATGCCGCTAGCAGTGAAGAAATGCTGCAGATGCTGTTGTCGGGAAAGAAGCCGCAATTTGATCAAGGTCCAACCCATATTCTTTTTGACCCCAAAGATTTCACAAAGCTCTATGCTTTTTACCACGAAAACACGGGAAAAGAATTAAAGGAAAAGGAATTGGCGTCCATTGGCTTTTTCGACGAAAACCGGCATTTAAGGCAAGGAGCAACCCTATTTTCCGACCATTATGACGGGGAGAAGACGGCAGTCGTATGCTCGTTGTACCGTGGCTTAACACGGGGAGATGATGAAATTTTATCGTCTCAATCCTTCCAAGGAAATTTAATCGATTGCTATCGTTATTTATGGTCCTTCGTCGTTCAACGAATGAACCGCGGCTTCCGTAAATTAGAGAATAAGCGCGTGGATTTCGATGCTTACCCCATGCGTAGTTTATTTGAAGCCATTATCAATTCATTAGCCCATCGCGATTATTTGTTAGATGGGACAGCCATCTACGCCGACTTATTCCGTAATCGCCTCGTTTTGTCCTCCCCAGGACGAATGACGGGATCAATTCAAGAACTCGCCCCAACCTACCATTTGGATTCTTGGATATCCAGACGGCGTAACGAGCTTATTTCCAATGTATTTATTTTATGCAAAGCCATGGAAGCCAAAGGAACGGGATTTGAAAAAATCATCGAGGACTATAAAGCCGGGAACCAGGCTCAAAAACCCTTCATCTTTTCAAAAAACAACCAGTTTTCCATCGTACTTCCCGACCTAACCTATGAAGACGGCGTAGAACTAAGCGAAGAATCATTGTCGCTGATTCAACCGATTCTTGGCCAAGGGAAATTCGACCTTCCCATTTTGTCCTTCTGTTACACCTCTTCTCGAAGTGTCAAAGAAATTGTCGACCGTCTCGGCATCTCCAATTCCACCTTTTTCCGTAAAAACGTTTTATCTCGCCTTGTAGAGCAAGGGTTCCTCACCGAAGGAAAAGAAGGGAATACCACGATATATTCCACGAATACCGACAAAGTTTTTCTGCGATAAAAGACTTTGAAATCCTTCAATGTCACTTTGAAGTAACTTTGAAGTAGACATTGAAGTAACATTGAAGTAACTGGATTTATAAGAGGTTAAATTCTATAAAACGGGGATGGTAAATGTCCCCGTTTTTACTATTCATTCCAAAGGTGGATTCGTTGAGGTTATAGGATACAACGATCGATCCATTACGGCTTAAAACAGGATGGGCCTTCGCATTATATTGGGACAGCCCATTCATCAAAGTCGTTTCTTCGCAATGGTATAGCACCTTCTTCTCGTCGAATAAGCCATAGGGAGAAGAGGAAAGGCGGTAGCAAACGTCCTTACCAATCGTCGCATCCTGATAAACAAGGATGTATTTTCCATAATAAGGCGATGTTTTATCGTTGATTTCCGATACGGACAATTCACAGGACACATTCCCATGGTCCGTCAACGGGGCGAGCTTAGAGATATCTTCTACCCAACTCGCCCCATCCCAATAACGATAAGAAGAATAATTCTCGACCTCTTCTTGTTGAACCCTGGCCACGACCAAAGAACGGGAATTGGCGGTTTTCTTGTCGTCGCGATATCCGTAAATATAGACGTACCCGTCCGGATTTAACGCGCCGGCTTGGATGGTGTTTTCAAAAACCCCCGACCCCAAAATAATCGATAATTGATTGGCTGGATCAAAATAAGAAAGATGATTCGTGGAAGCGTCGTAGATCAAACGTTTGGAGGCAAAATCCACTTGGCCTTCTTGGATATCGAAAGCGAAGAGGTCTTCTCCAACTTGATTAAAGCCAAGGGGCCCTTCTTTAGCGATATAGAGGCCAAACACATAATAAGTTCGATCAACGACAAAAGAATCCCCCAACCAATAAAACGCATCGGCTTCCGAGCGGTTTAAATCTTTGGTGGCTAGCAAAGGCACCCCCTCCACATTCCCAACAAAATTCATCTTTTCGTCTTCAAAATAAGCAAACGAATTGTTGACCATCGTATTGTTGATTCGCTGCTTGGTAACCGGGTTCACCTCGCCATAATAGGTATCGGAGAAATGGAAAACGGTTTTGGAGGGCTCCGCGTTCATGGCTTGATATCCGTCTAACCGAGTTGAGAAAACCCCATCCGCGCCGCTCCAGGAGGAATAGGAGCTGAATTGACCCGTAAAATTCACCATGGATCGAGAAATGGGTTGGGAATCCGATTCCAAAGCAATCGCGCCTAATCCATACCCCTCTCCCCCGTAATTAGACAAGAATTCAAGTTTAAGATACTGGGCCTTCTTGGACTCGATTGTCGCTACAAACGAAACAGGCATCGTGTTAAGCCCCGTGCCTTTGGGGAGGGAATAGGTGCCCCATTCTTCGTAATGAACCTCATCCATCGAACCCGATAAACGAAGGGAGGATACTCCTGAATTCAAGTCTGCGGGGTCGTTATAATTCCAAAAGGAAACTTGGTTCACCCCGTACTGGCCATCCAAATGGAACGTTAAAGCATTTTTCTTGGTTTTCGTTTGATAATAAGGGTTGTTACTCAGTTTCCCTTTGGAACTATTTTGATCCAAAGCAGTTCCTGTAAATAAGCGGGAACGCAAAGAAGCATTCGCATCTTTCCAGGATTCGATGGGGGGGTTCTTTTCGTCTGCATATTCAAACAAACGAATTTCGCTTAAGCCGAACTGGTTGCCACCATAATTGGACAAGACTTTCAGTTGAATAAACTGGGCTTTAACGCCACCAAAATCAAAATAGGATTGACCATCGATAGGGCTCGAAGTTTCATTCCCTCGATCTAAAACGTGGATCCCAAGGCTCGTGAAACGGATTCCGTCATCCGAATAAAGAATTTCTACTTCTTTGGAACCGCAGTCTAGTTTGGAAGCCTGAGAGAAATTCCATAGGCGAAGATGGCCAAGACGATGGAATCCTCCTAATTTTAAAATCAGTTCACCGTTAGTTTGACCGCGTTCGGATAAGAACATCGTATCGCGAGGAGAAGATGCCGAATGCAGTTGGAGTTCGCTTCCGCCTCCGCTCATCCCCGAATCGTCGATGAGGTTTTCCTCGGAAAAAAGAGAGCTAGAAGCGTAGATTTCTTGAACGCGAATCATCGACCCCACTAGCGAAGAAGGTTTTGAAACATAGTCCACTCGCTCCCCTTCATTGGGGGTTAATTCTTCCGTTGGGAACCAATTAGGCTCTTCGGAGGAAGAAGGATTAGAAGGCGTTCCACAAGAAAAGAGCAATGACGATAATAAAAACAAAGGGAAAATACGGGTTTTCATAATTCAACCTCCAGGAAATGGGGACGATACAAATAGGTGGTTTCGACGCGTTTAGGAGAAAGGGAATTCACGTTGTAGGTAATGACCAGGCGCGTGGGAGAAGATAACGCAGGTTGGATTTTCGCGTTGTAGGTGATGTCTTCTCCTTTCATTTCCGGACAATGATAAATGCATTCTCCAGGCGGAATTTCTTCGCCTAATTTTGTAAAGGAAGTGAGTCGCACTTCTTCCGAAATCCCATAAGGGGAATAAGCGATGTAATAACGGTTATTTTCAAAATAGATTTTGCTTTCCGCAGGAAAAAAATCGCAAAGGACCTTGGGGTGATGATTGTTTTTAGAATACCTCCCATCTTTTTGGAGGAATTCGTAATCGGGCTTATCTAGGGACGGCGTGCGGGCAAGAATCGTCCTTTTTCTTGCTCCACCCGTATAGCAAAACACGTAGTAATAATGCCCATGCCGAATTAAAGCCGAACCAAAATATAGGTCTTCCTCCCCTTGGGAATCGATAACTTCAAAAGAAGGAGATTCTTTTAAGGGGAGTTGGATTTTCAGCAAATCTGTTCCCTTTAAAAGGAAAGGGATCCGTGCGGTTTTCGAATCTTCAACTCTCAAGGCATAAACATACAACGCTTCTTTTTTGATGAGGCCGTCTTGCAACCAATAATAACCGGAATCCGCTTCGATGCAGGCGGGGAAACGCGTGACAAAAGAAGCGTTTTCTCCGTTTAAATCCATGGAGGCAAACGAATTGTGAGCCAAACGAAAACCCTCCCGTTGGCCGTTTGACCCAGGGTGAGACAAGATAGTATCCGAAAAATAGAAGAGCAAACGTCCACGGTGGGCGAAGGCATAAATGCCGTCGGCGCCGGACCATCCGTCTTTGCGGTAGAAAAGTTCATCCCAGCGGGGGAGGGGCTTGGCGATCATAATGACGAGTTTGGGGTCAGCCAAAGGAAGCGAGGGTGATAAATCGTATAGTCATCCTTGTTCGCCTTCATCGACATGTCATTGACGTTATAGCTAACCAAAATTTTAGAAGGCTCGGAAAGATGCAAATGGGCTTTCGCATTATAGGTATAGGTCGTTTTGGTATAACGATCGAGTTCGGGAGTGTAATAGATGGGGCACACGGGGCCAAAGGGGCCAAAGGGGGTGTCCATCACGCAATAGCAGGTCCATTTGCCAATAGAATCATATTCAAAATTGGCGAGGTATTTCCCTTTCCATGGTCCTTCTTTTAAAGGGATAACCGACATTTCAGTGGAGACATGGGGGATTAAAGCCTTTGCTTTACGGATATCCCGACTCCACCCTTCTCCATCAAAATAACGGAGTTCGTTGTAATTGCCCAAATCTTCTTCGCGGATACGCGACACGATCATCGAACGAAGGAAGTTCTTCCTGTCATTGCGGTAGCCATAGAAATAAAGGTAGCCATCTTGGTCACGATTATCCAAAACCGCGGATCCTAAAATCGTTTCGCAGTCGTCTTCCAACAGATAGAAGGGCACTTGGCGAATAGAGACTTTCTCCCATTCTAGGCGGCCGTTCTTCAACGGGATTTTCGCCTCGACGACACCTGCGATTTTAAATTCGAATCCTTCGATGCCGTTGAGCTCTTCTTGAACAATTTCGGGATAGACATAGAAGGTATCGCCCTTTACAAATCCATCCTGCAGCCAGAACCAGGATTTCACGGTTTCGAAAGCGCTAAGCGAATTCGAAAAACAGGCAACATCGCTCAAGAGGCCTTCTTCGTCAAAGAAAAGGACTTGGTTTAACCCAACGCAATCATCGCTTGGAGTCAGTCCTTCTTTACGGATTAATTCAAGACGGACAAATGCAGCCTCCATTCCATCCAACAGGAACTGTTCCGATAAATGCCCGGATTGGTTTTCGTTTAACTTCAACGTGGAATGGTGGATGTAATGGACCCCATCCAAAGAAAAGGAAAGCCGAACTTCTTTCGCCCCGCGACGATAGCTTTCTTCTAGCCCATAGGAATCGTCGAAGAAATTGGCAATGGCAATGGCCTTTAACGCATAACGGCCATGCAAATCGAACGTCAAAACGGGATTATCTTTTTCTCCAAGCGATGATAAATACGGCTTTTGGGGAACTTGCTTCCCAAGATCTCGTGTGAGGTTTTCGGCTAAATATCCGATTTTGGTTAAAGGGAAAGGAACCTCAAAACAGGAAATAAATGCTCCGTTTTCATCCCGGTTTACAAAGAAATCGTAGGCATCGCCTTTTTTATAGCAAACCGTGTTATTGACCATTTTGGTCGGTTCTAATCTTTTTTTGCTAGGCAAGGATTCCCCGATGAAGGTATCGCCAAAAAGAAACAAAGTGGGGTCGTCTTTTTGGTTGTAATCCTCTTTTCGAGACAAATTGAAAGAATAGATTCCGTCCGCACCACTCCAAATATGGGAATGTTCAAATTTTTTGCTGAGTCCTTCGTCTTTGGTAACGACGAATCCATCGCCTTCTAAAACCTCAACATCCGTATCTAGTTTGGCCCGGATTTTTAAGAATAAAGCCGTTTGATTCAATTCGGGATTGGGAAAGAAAGTTTGACCATCAAAGGAGTAAAAAACATCCACGTCCCCCTTCTTTTCACCAATTGGTCGAAAAGAAGCGAGTTCAATGACTCGTTCTTCCCCTTGGACGAAATGCCCCTTAAAAATCGTTTCGCCTTTCATGACTTCACTCCTTCATCGCTTCTTCCATCGCTTTTTCTAACGTGGGAACGATGGCAAAATAACCCGTCGCGTTGAGGTGCAATCCTTCCCGAGTATATTCCAACTTCAATTCCCCATTTTCATCGCGAAGAATTGGGCCTAAATCTAAGAAATGCACCCCTTTGATTTTGGCGATGATTTCATTGGTCTTTAGAATATCCGCGTTGTTTTTGTTACCCACCGACCCCGCGTCGATTTTAGGATCCAACGTCGAATGAACGGGGTAAAGGGCTTCTAAAAGAATTTTGGCTTTTGGCAATTGGGTTTGAATTCTCTTCACGACTTCTTGAATCGAAGCGGCTACACTTTCTGGAGTTGCGTTAGGAAACAAAGCAAAATCGTTGATTCCGATTAATAATACGATGGCTTTGGGGGATAAATCGAAGACGCTTTCGCGGAGGCGTTTCTTCAGCCCTTCCGTCGTGTCCCCACCAATTCCGCGGTTATAAAGGCGGTAAGGGGGCGCGGGGAAACATTCGGTTAGATTGAAATTCTCCGTCAAAGAATCTCCAACGAAAACAACCTGCCCCGGCTCAACTTTTTCATTATAGAGGCGGAATTCCTGAACGCGTTGTTCGTAACCGGCTTTTAAAATCCAATCAAAGGTGTCGCCTCCCCCTTTTTGGTAGGCTTCCTTCTCTTTCTTCTTGGATAAGGTCATCCACAAAAAGCCATACCCAAGGGACAGTAAAAATAAAATCCCAAAAACTATTGTTGCAACAATCCATTCCATCCGAGTTCCCTCGCTTTCAAAGCGCTGCCTAAAGCAGCATCTTCTTTTTTAGATAGTTTCAAGAAAGGCAATTCTTTTTGGATGCGTTCTAGCAAACGCGTCCGATAAAGCGTATCCGCTTGGCCCAATGAACCAATAATTCCAAAAGCAGTGGGGACGTTAATCTTTAAACGACGATAAACGGCATCCACCATGGAGAACACCTCCTCGCTTGCCTTTTCTAGAATCGCCTGCGATACCGCCTCTTCTTGGGTAGCGGATACAAGTCTAGCTAGGGATGCCGTTTCATCCCGTTTTAATCTCGAAACCACTTCGGCAAAATCAATTTGGCATTGGATAGCGAGTTTTTCTTGAAGCAATTTAGACAGGGCGCTTGGTTCTTCTCTTCCGTCCAAAGTCTTGCCTAGATACTGCAAGGCTTTCCGTCCGATATCATAGCTGGAACCCAAGTCCCCCTCTTGGTAGCAATAGCCTCCGCTTCGAGCGTACGCGTTGCCCTTTTTCCCAAAAGCGACTGATCCCGTACCGCAAATTGCGATGATTCCATCCTTCCCTTCGCACACTCCATATAGGGCATTCATGGAGTCGTTATCCGAATCCACTTCTTTCGTTTTAAATGCTTGAGTCAATAAGGCGTTGCATCGTTTTTTGGATTCAGGGCTTAAAATTCCCCCAATCCCGGCAAAGATGAAATCAGGGTGTGAGGAAAGCAAAGAGTCGGCCTTAGAAAAGACCGACAGAATTTCTTCGTCTGAATAGGTATCGAAAGCCGTTCCCCCGAGGACGAATTGCTGGAGGATGGCTCCTTTTTCGTCGATGAGGGTGAAGGCGGTTTTCGTCCCGCCTCCATCAATTCCTAAAAATTTCTTAGCGGACATAGGCTTGAATGAGACCGACGGTCTCTCCTTCATAAACGGGTTCGATGAAATAGGATTCTACCGTGGAAGGCACGATGAACGTTTCCGCGTAGTGGATCACATAATCTTCAAAGGAACCGTCTTTGGAAATGATACGGGCCGCGCGTCCTTCCACCAAATTATTTACATTGACCGAACCATGGGTATTCACTTCGATGCGAGAAGAAAAGAATTTACGTCTCGTCTCCACGAATTCCGCTTCATGCAAACCCGTTTTGACCCAGCCGTCTTCCTTGACTTCAAAATGGTTGATCAGATTGTCTTTGACCCATTGGGTGGTGCGGTCAAACTGGATGTTATTCGCCCCATGGTCGATATGGATGGGACGGGGTTTACCATCTAATCCAATACGTCCCCAGTCATAGAGCTTGAAGGTAAAGATATAAGGGGTTGCGGAGATTTCCAAAACCATCGAATCTTTGCCAGAACAGTGGACGGTGCCCGCGGGGATTAAGAAATGGTCATGTTTTTTGGCTGGGAAATGGTTGACGTATAAATCCGCAGGAAATTCTTCTCCCGTTTCTTGGGCGTGTTTTAAATCGCGAATCATCGCTTCTTTATCCACGCCTTCTTTTAAGCCGAGATAAACTACCGCATCTTCTCCGGCGTCAAGGAGGTAATAGGATTCGTCCTGGGTATAATGCATCCCGAATTTGTCTTGAATATATTGGGTCAACGGATGGCATTGAAGGCTTAAATTTCCTCCTCCCATCGTGTCGAGGAAATCGAAGCGGATGGGGAATTCATCGCCGAAGCGTCCATAAGCGCGGGTTCCTAATAAAGCCTTGGGTTCAAAGAACGTCAAGTTCGATGCCGGGGTCGATAAAACCATTCCGTTGAAGTCAAAATGCAGGGCGTTTTCTTCGGGGACGCCATCAAAGCTCCAGGCATAATTCTTTTTGCTTGGATCCAAATGGCAAACTTCTTTCATCCATTGTCCGCCCCAAACGCCCGGATCAAAATAAGGAACGAGGCGGAAGGGACGATAGGCAAGGACATGCAGGGCTTCCATTAAGTCCTTCGTCTCCACCATCTTCCAGGCCGTATCGTCATTGCCATCGATATAGAAGGCGGTGTTGCGTAATAATTTCTTCTTTAAGCGATCGGCCGCGCGCCATTCCACGAAATAGCCGCGTTTGAATTTCTTTAACGGGTCTTCATTCTCGTTAGAAGCATGCCAGTTTGTTTCCTTGTTGCGAAAACGAAGTTGCATCTCCCAACGGTCGAGTTCCACGTAAACAACGTTCTCTTCCGAAACGAGAGAGGCGCCAAACCCATAAACAACCGCTTTGGAAGGTAAATTCGCCTTGAGATTTTCTAATTTCTTTTCATCGTAGAAATCTTCCACATGGAAATGGGACATCACGCCGAAGACTCGATCGTCGGTGAGATTATTTTGAATCATTTCCTGGATTTCGGATTCGCCTTTGGCGGCTTCCTCCACGTCAAAAGCAACCGCTCCGATTTTCGAAGCAATGGCTTCTGCTAAGCGGCGAAGCGTTTCCTGACGGATGCCCGGATATTTTTCTAGCACGATAATTGGGGCACTTGAAAAACGTTTGGCAATCGTTTCGGCGATAGCAGGATGACCAACAAAGCCATTTCCCTTGACAAACGTTTTCGGTTCCTTGTCATATTCGGAAACAAAAGACAGGTACTTATTCTGATTCATGTTGATATTCTCTCCATAGGCGTTTCAAAATTTTCGCTTCCAAAAAGCCGATTAAGCCGAAGCAAACGAACAGGAACGCAAAGCTGACGTATACGATGAGGTAAAGCGATCCTACGAACAGGGCCACGAATACCACGGATAGATAGATGTAGCGATGGGCAAACCAAAAGGCGAGGTTCAAATGTTCGATCCAATCGCCTTGGAATTTAGCGCATACCGGGAAGAAAAAGGAAGCCACGAGCGCGATTTCTAGTAAGACCGCCAAAGAGGCGACAAACAAAATCGTTTTTAGCGTTCCGCTCGCCATCGAATTGATGAAAGCCAATAGGAAATAGGCTCCCACCAGCACAAGGACGAATAGGATCGATGGGACGATGGTCTCCTTCAATTCCTGGATGCAATGTTTGAAATAGTTGCGGACATAGTACCCGGTATTATCCGTAGATAAATCCAAATAGGTCGCGATTAAAGCCGTCCAGCAGGTGCCGATTCCTAATCCTAGCGTCAAAGCACTCGTGAGGAGGAAAAGGATGTTCAAAAAGAGCACGCTTCCGACTTTATTTAAAATTTCCGCAACTTTATTCATAGTTTTCTTTTTCACGGGGCGAAGGGGAAAGAGGGCAACCTCCGCCCCGTTTGGGAATCAAGCAATTAAGCTTGCTTCTTTTTCTTTTTGGTGACGACGACTCCCGCGACGACTCCCGCGACAACCGCGACGCCGGCGACGCCGCAGATCGTTCCGATCAAAGCGCCATTGCCTTTCTTCACAGGGAGGGCGATTTTGCCTTCGGCCGTGAGGAATTTGACGTTGCTGTTTTCGTCGAGAGTCGAGGTGTTATCGACCTTGTGGGTGACGACTTCCCCTTCTCCGATTTTGTAGCTTTGTTGCGACATCGAGATGGCGGAAGAGGTATCGACATGATAATCCGCGCCTAAGGCATCGCGGTTGAAGAGGTTGGAGGAAAGCATCGCGTCCACGAGTCCGAAGCAGGACCAATAGTTGACCGTGTAGCATTCTTTCCAGGTGTAGGCGGCCATGCCATCGGCTTCTTCTCCCTTTTCGAAGCTGACCCACGGGGTATTCGCATCTTCCAAATCGGCCATTTCGGAAACGGCGAAATTGGTCTCACCGATTAAGGCTTTGGTTTTGGTCTTATATTCTTCGACGTTGTTCCAGGAATAGCTGATGTTATAGACGAAGGCCTTCCATTCGTTGGTCGTGTTGAAACCCGCGACGGTCGTGTTCATCATCTCATCTTTCCATCCCGCGGATTTAAAGGTATCCATCGAGAACTCGAATCCTTCCGGGATAATCGAAGCAACTTTGGCGTTCCATTCGTCCCAGATTTCCGTCGGGGTGGTTAAATGGTTCGGGTTGGCGAAATAGCCGTCCGAGATGTATTTGACCCAGTTGTCTGCCTTCGGAGTGAAGGTCGGGTTCTTCATATCTTCGATGTGGAAATAGCTGTTATTGCCGACGAAGGATTCCGTGTCTGGCTGAATCTGGATGGAGCCGTCGACAAGGCAAAATAGTGAGAGGGTTTTATTGCCCGCGCCGTCGGCGTTCGTGATGACCGTGTTTCCGTTAACGGGGGAAACTTGGCAAGAAGCAAGTAAGACCGTTAAAAGGGCGCCCGCGCCAATCGCGCCGAATTTTCCAAAGGATTTTTTGTTCATGGTTGATGTACCTCCTATATCCTAAAAATGGAAATGATTTTGGTTGTCGTCTTAGTCTTGATCCAAGTAATGGACCCAATATTTGCTGGTCTTCCAAATCGCGACGACGACGAGGATGACCACGAGGAACATGACCCAGCTGATCGCGCTTGCATAACCAAGCTGGTTGTCCATGAAAGCTTTGTCGTAAAGGTAGTAAGCTAGGTAATAGGCGCTGTAATTCGTGCCTTTCCCGACCATGATGTAGGCCATCGTAAAATATTGGAAATTCCCGATGATGCCCGTAATCAGCATGAAGAGGGTCGTGGGGGTGCAAAGGGGCAAGGTAATCGTCCAAAACTGATGGGCTTTGGATACGCCGGCAATAGAAGCCGCTTCGTATAAATGATTGGGAATGCCCTTCATCGCGCCGAGGTAGAAGAGGGCGCTGATGCCCCCTCCCCATGCGCTCATGAGGATCAAGGAGATTTTGACGAGATGTTCTCCGCCAAGCCAATCGATCTTTGGAATTCCAAATAGGCCGAGGAATTCGTTGATGAGACCGTAGTTCTTGTTGAACATCCAAGTCCAAAGCAAAGCCATGGCGACGCTAGAAACAACGTTCGGTAGATAGAAGATCGTTCTCCAAATGCCTAACCCTTTGATGGGTTTATTGAGAAGAACGGCCATCAATAAGCCGATTACGATAGAGAACAAGGTCCCAAAGACCACCTGGAACAAGGTGTTGCCAAGACTCTTCCAGAAGAAGGGATCTTGGGTAAATAGATAGACGTAGTTATTGAATCCGACGAACACCGGGGCATCGACTTTGTTGTAATTGGTGAAGCTGTAATAAAGCGAGGTGCCGAGGGGGTAAAGGGTGAAACAAAGGAAACCAATGATCCAAACGGAGGCGAAGGCATATCCCAGCATCCCTTCTTTTGTCTTCTTCTTGAGATGGGGCTTGGGCTTTTTGGGTGCTTCTACAGCTGTCGGAGCGGTTTCTTTGCTTGCTGCAACTTCTTCCATGATTCTCTCCTTTCCTTAGTTTTGGGTCGAATAGTACTGACGGATTTTGCTTTCCATCAGTTTTTGGGATTCATCCATCGCGTCTTGGACGCTCATTTTGTAGGAGCCGACGGAATTCACATAAACCTGAATATCGCTTGTCCATTTGGGGGCGGCGGCGATGTATTCCGCTTCCCGAGTATGGCTCACGGCTTTCGCCACTTCCGTCATGACGGGGTCGCTTTCAACGAAATCCGCGTAATACTGACGATTGGAAATGAGGAATCCGGTTTTAGAAATCGCTTCTTGGGATTTCTTGGAATAAAGGAATTTGAGGAATTCCCAGGATCCGCGGTTCCGTTGCGCGGCCACTTCTTCCTTCACGTTCCGATTTTTATTGTCGTAAAGCTCAATCGAATAGGAACTGCTCCAATTCGTCGTTTCGACTTCGGAAGAGATGGTGGGTAGCTCGAACACTCCGTAATCGAAGGTGACTTTCGCTTCCTTCAAGCGGGTGTGGAGACCTTCATTGCCAACGATCATTCCAAGCTTTCCCGAGACAAAGGGGTCCGCGCCAGTTTTGCCGACGTCCGCCATGAAATCTTCGAGATTTTGGCGGGCTTGAGCGTCTTTGCGGCAATAGGAATCGTAATAAAGCGATTCGAGGTTTTTGATGTAGGCCGCATCGTTGAATCGGGGTACGGGGCGGCCGTTAGAAGGATCTTTGCCCCAGAAAGAATGGCCAGAGAGCCATCCCCATTGATGGACGTATTGCCCTTCTCCGGAAAAGGGGTCGTATCCCACGATTTTGAAACCGGAGGACGGATTTCCTTCTTCCTTATATTGAGTGATTTTTTTAGAAACCACTTCCATCTCCGCCCAAGTCTTGGGGGTATCCGTGATGCCAGCAGCCTTGAAAAGGTCTTTGTTGTAATAAACAACGCGAACCGTCGCCGAGAACGGCCAGGCCTTCATGTGGTTATTTTCGTCGTATTTGGCAATATCGCTAATTTGGGTGGGGAAGAACATGTCCTCCGCTTTCAAGGTTTCAATGCCCTTGGCAACGTCTTCTTCTTCCATCGCGGTCAGGTCGAGGTTATAACGTGCCCTTAACGGGGAGTCAGAAACCGTGTGAAGATAGATGTCTGGGGCGGATCCGCCGGAAATGGCAAGATTGACCTTGTCCCAATAGTCCCAAAAGTTCACCCCGTTGCCCTTGATTGCAACGTTGTATTTTTTCGCGACGTCGGAGGCATTGAATTCCTTGATGAGTCCGTTGATTTCAGCGTATCCCGTCGCACCCCGCTGCCACTGATGGTAGAAAATGAGTTGTTGTCTTTCTCCATAGTCGACCGCGTCGTCTTTGGGGATAAACCATAGGGGTGGTTTGCAGCTAGCGAGTACAATTCCTCCTAGTAAACCGAGGAGTGCCGTTGATTTCTTTTTCATCTTGTTTGTCCTCCTATCCCTTGGTTCCCGTATGGGCCACCGAACCGACAATCTGCTTCTGCGCGAGGAAGAAAAGAATGAGGGATGGAACCGTCATAATGAGAGAAGCCGCCATAATCAGGTTGTTTTGGTTGGAATATTGCGTAGCAAAGGTACGAATCGCATAGGCAAGGGGGAAGAGGTTGGAGTCATTGATGTAAAGCAAGGGATTGTAGAAATCGTTCCAGCAGTTGAGGAAAGTCATGATGGCTACGACGACAAGCATTTGACGGACTAGCGGCAGCATGATGGTCCAGAAAATTTGGAATTCATTCGCCCCGTCTAAACGGGCGGATTCCTTTAACGAATTGGGGATGCCCATGAAAAACTGGCGGAGCAAGAAGATGTTCGCGGCCTGGCCAACTCCAAACCAAAGCGGGATGATTAAGGGATTATAGGTATCGATCCAGCCGAGTTTGAAATAGATGATATACAAAGGAATCTGGATGATTTGAGAAGGGATGACCATGGTCGCGATAAGAACCATGAACAGCTTGTCCCTACCCGGCCAATTGAGCTTAGCAAAGGCATAGGAAGTGATGGTGCAGGAGAAAACCGTGCCGATTGTGGCGAATAAAGCGTAATAAAGGGAATTGAACGTATATTGGCCAAAGGGGACGGATTTCACCGCGGTTTTGAAGTTATCCCAGTAGAGTTTCGTCGGAAAGAAGACGCCGGCTTGCAAATCTTCCGTGGACTTTAGAGCTGTTAAAAGCATCCAGATCAAAGGAACGACGAAGAAGATCGAACAAAGGACGAGAAAAATATAAGCGATGACCTTCTCCCGAATGGAATGGGCTTTTTTCGAATGCGGCTTCTTGGGTTTGAAAGTCGCTTTTTTTGGTTCGGATGCGTGATCCATCATTTCTTACCTCCACGAACATATTGAAGACGGACAAATCGAGGTCCGTAGCAACTGGCGAATTGTAAATTCTCTCCTAAATCAGACGTATTGACGTTATAGGAGGCTAGAATCTCGCCTGGATGAGACAAATGCTTATGGCCCTTCGCGTTATAGTGATATTCATGGGGGCAATATTTGGACGTGTCCGCATAAGCGATGCGGATCGGTCCAAAGGGGCCATAAGGGGTAGGGCTTAGGCTGTAAGCGACATAAGGGGACTGAACGTCGTAAGTAAAGATTGCAACATATTGGTCCAAGTTCTTGAAAACCGAGAGCTCGCAAGAAACGTGATGAAGCAAGGGAGCGGCTTTCGTGATGTCTTTTTGGAAGGAAGCCCCATCAAAGAATTCCCATTCGTTGACGTTGGGGAAATCTTTGGTTCTGGCAACAACCATCTCCTTGCCATTTTCCAAATGATTTTGATCGGTTAAATAGCCGTAAATATAGACGTATCCATCTTCTTGGACGGAATCGAGAATTCCCGCGCCATAAAGGGCTTCAATCGAACCATAATGTTGATGAAGATTGGTCGCCTTTTGTTCCACTTTGTCGAAATTGGGGTAGCCTTTTTCAACGGGAAGACGAAGCATCGACACCCCTTCGATTCGGAACTGGAATCCTTCCGGTTGGGTTAGATCGCTCACGCCAACAAGGGGCAAAGAATAGAAATACCCGTTTTGGATGATGCCATCCTGCAACCAGAACCAGCCGTTTTTGTCCGAACAGGCAAGTTCGGAACTTGCGTCAGCTTCGATATCGATTAACGTGCTGTTATCCGTATCGAAATAGACTTTGCTTAGGCCAAACAAGCCCTCGTTTCCGCCGATTCCGCCATAATTGCCGGTTCCATTCTCGTTAGGGATATGGAATTCCACGGTGTCAGCATCCGCAACAAGGGAAATCAGCTGTTCGTCCATCACCCCTTCTGCCATGCGAAGGGTCACTTCTTTTTCTTTTTGAAGCTTACCATGAGCATAGGCTAGCACGCTCATTTGTTTCACGCCGCGACGAGCATAACCAACGCTAAAGGGATCTGGTTGAAAATAGTTCACAACGCGAATTTGCCTGAGGGGATAGGCTTTGCCAAAACGGAATTTCAAAACAATTGGCTTCTTGGGGTCGTAGGAACTTAGATACACGTCCCCCTTCTTTTCTCCATAAGCCACTAAATTGTCGGCCATAGTTCCCGAAAAGCTTTGAGGATTATGGGGTTCTAAGTAAGAACTGAAACGCCCTTTTTGGTCCTGCTTAACATGAAAGGTCGTGGCTTCTTTTTTGGGTTCAGCCCCTTCGATGATCGCATAGGAATTATGGGGCATGAGCCACGGGTCCAAGCGGATGTCATTAGAGGAACGGGTGTTCACAAACGTGTCGCCGAAAACGCATAAGGTTCGAATATGATCAGGTTCATCATTGCGATTATCGAATAGATTGAAAGTGAATAAACCATCTCCGCCCATCCATCCCTTTTGGGTCTGGAAAAGCGAGGTGAATTCTTCATCCGGGATTCCGATATACCCCTCTCCTTCTTCTAAGGAAACAGGCTTAGCTCCTTCTACGCGAAGGAAAGCGCAGACAAGATTCTTTAAATCTAGGCGCGTTCCCTCTTGACGGATTTTCTCCACGAAGAAACGTTCACCGTCTAGGGAATACGAAAGGGAAACCACCGTTCCCTCCACTTCCATGGAAGAAAGGACCACGGGCTTTTCAAAAGAAAGGAGGCCTTCTTTTTCCGAATAGGAAAAGGGAATCATCCTCAATGCTCCCGCGGAATGCGAAGGGTAGTTTCGCAATCGAATAAAGCGTATTTGCTCATATCGATGAAGAAAGTCACTTCATCGCCTTGGCGATAGGGGCTCTTGTGCGGAACTTTGGCCACGATACGGACGTCTTGGTCTTGGATATAGTGGATGGTTTCAAATCCTAACAATTCGACAATGTCGATCTTGCCATGGAAAGGATGGGCCATCTTGGATTTGATGTCGCCTTCTTCCAAATAGAAATCCTCGGGGCGGATGCCAAAGAGGACGTCTTTCCCTTCGTAATCCTTATAGAATTCCAGGTGTTCCTTTGGCAGTTCGACGCGATTGCCGCTTTGGAAGGTTAAAACGCCTTGATCCAAATGGGCGGGAATCACGTTCATGGCCGGGGCGCCAATAAAGGTCGAAACAAAGACGTTGGCTGGATAATCGTAAAGTTCTTCCGGAGAAGCGATTTGCTGCACGACACCAAGATTCATGACAACGATTTTATCGGCCATTGTCATGGCTTCGGTTTGGTCGTGAGTAACGTAAATGGTTGTTGCGGCGGCTTCACGATGGATGCGAATGATTTCCTCACGCATCGTGATGCGAAGTTTGGCATCGAGGTTAGACAAGGGTTCGTCCATTAAGAAAACGTCGGGACGGCGAACAATGGCGCGCCCTAAGGCGACACGTTGTTTTTGCCCACCAGATAGCTGAGCGGGCTTCCGTTTTAAAAGGGACTCATCAAAGCCAAGAATCTTCATGGCCTCTTCTACACGCGCCCTCTGTTCTTCTTTCTTAACATGTTGAAATTTCAACCCATAGACCATGTTGTCATAAACGGTCATATGGGGATAAAGGGCGTAATTTTGGAACACCATCGCGATGTTGCGATCCTTGGGTTCCAAATCGTTGACGACCGTTCCGTTGATGGAAATGGTGCCTGCGGTGATGTCTTCCAAACCTGCCAGCATACGCAAGGACGTTGTCTTTCCGCATCCCGAAGGACCGACGAAAACGACGAACTCGTTTTTCTCAACAGAAAGGTTTAAATCTTTGACGGCCTCAAAACCATTGGGGTAGGTCTTGCCGACGTGTTCGAATTCCAAATATGCCATGTAAGCGCTTCCTCTTCTGGCATCATCATAAACTTGGTACTACTAATGTGTCAACAAGAAATAGTACTTTTCTAATACATTTAAAATTTATGGATGGAATCGACTTCGACTTCGTAGGAATAACGCTCCGGATTATAGAAATTATCCGTGAGCTCAATCATATGTTTGTTGGCATCATAACCGCGACGGACGCGTTTTAAAACAATGCCATTCTTTTCTTGCCGAAGCATTTCCTCGATGGCGGCGGTGCTTCTTTGAGCGGACAAGCATTCTTCGAATCGGGAAAAATAGAGCCCTTTTTCAATGAGATATTGATAAAGGGACCCATACAAGAAATCTTGGGTACTTGGCAAATCAAAAGGCAGGTGCAACCAAGTATCACTGTAGACGATTGGACCTTTATCATCTCCGCGTACGCGCTTTAAATTGTAGAGTTTATCGCCGATTTCACAGCGCATCTCATTTGCACGCTCTTCGTCGGCGTAAACGATGGTGAGGGATGCTTTGATCGTTTTAATCTTCGAACCGTACTCCTTCATCTCAGAGGTAAAGCTTTCTACCAACGTAAAAGCCGATAAATCTTCCTTATGATGATTGATTTTGGTTCCAAACCCAGGGCGGGAAGAAACGTATCCTTCTTTTTTAAGTTCATCGAGGGTTTTGCGGATCGTGATTCGCGAAACTCCATACCGGGAGCAAAGCTCTTTTTCCGTTGGAAGCATCTCTGATTTGCAAAAGTCTCCCGTCTTGATTTGAGCAATCAAATTCGTCTTAATTTCCAAATATTTGGGCAATGCTTGTGTGGGTTTCATTGGCAATATTCTATTTCAAAGAATCTTCCTATTCAAGACATTTATAATACATTTCGGCAAATTGTCATAATGACATTTATTGCAAACCGATATTTTGAACGCGATTTGTTTAAAAGAAGAAGATGACCAAATACAAAGCAAGGCAAGCCACCGCGGTAACGCTGCTTAAGGCAATGGTCCATCCTTTGCTCTTATTGAGTAACGGGGTATAGACTTTCAAAGCCAAGAAACCGGTCACCAAAGCGCAGACAATCGCCCCATAGATTTCGAATTGAATCGCGTCGGGGCTAACGATATAAAGGCCGCGTTGAGAAATGATGAATTCGCCCGAGGCATCCACGTGGTTGTTGTAAGGATGCCACGACAAGCAGTCAGCAAAAGCAAAGATAGCAAAGTCAAACGTGCAGGAGCCAACCATGTTGCCGATCCCAGCATCGTAGTTCTTCTTTTTGAAGAGTTGGGCTGTCGAAATCACTTCGGGGATCGAGGTTCCAATGCCTAGTAACAGCGCGCCTGCGACGGAACCGGACAGGACGGGAAGGGCTTCTTGAATCATCTTCGTGAGATAGGTCAAGGCAATCGAAGTGCCGATTAAGCCAATGGAGCAGAAAACAAATAAGGTGATGATTTTCTTTAAGCTCCAAGCGACTTGCTCTTTGACTTCTTCTTTTTGCTCTTCTTTTGGCTGGATGATAAGGGACACGATGTAGAGGGCAAGAATCAACAAACTGACGAAATTGATGTCGCCTAGCATCAATTGCCATTCTTTTGGGGCGAAGAATGCGTAAGCGGCAAAGCCATACATCGCCAAGCAAAATAGGCCGTTAACGACATGGAATTTCTTGACGTTCGATTTGCGGAAGTTCTTGACGAACATCACGGTTTCTAACATCAAAACGACTAGGTTAAAGATGATGGAACCCAAAATATCGCCGACGACGTATTCGGGTTCATTAACGATGAAGACGGCGGAAAGGGCCGTGAATAATTCCGGGAGCGAAGTAACTGCGGCGAGTAATACGCCGCCGATAAAAGCCCCCGAGACCTTTGTCTTCTTGTCGAGCATGTCGACCAAATTTCCTAGCCAAAAGGCTAGAACAATCATCGCCGCTAAATCTAGGGCGTAGACCGGATAAATCCACCACATAATGTACCTCCTCATGGTGGCCCAGAACCAAAAAACGGGACCGGGCAAAGGCACCAAAACGCCTTTGCTCAAGTCTCGTCATTGAAGACAGGCCAGGCTTCCCAATTCGAGAAGGCAGTGCTGTTGGCTCTGTCTCGCCTTGCGGCGACGACTACTCCCTCAAGCAGCAAAAAGCATAGGGCAGCTATAAATAACGGTCAATCCCTTTTTTACGGAAACCAAAACGATTATGATTGTTGCATGCGTATTTTAATCATTCGTCACGCCGACCCCGATTATAAAATCGACGGTCTTACCAAAGAAGGCCAAAAAGAAGCCAATGCCCTGGCCCAATACCTGAAAAACATCCCCATCGACGCGATTTACGTTTCTCCCCTAGGTCGCGCCCAAAGGACGATGGAACCCTACTTAAAAGAAAGCGGCACTTCGATGAAGCCCATTGTCTTGGATTGGCTACGCGAATTCCTCGCTTTAGTCCCTCACGATAGCACCCGCATCAGTTGGGATATCCTCCCTTCCACCTTGGAAGAAGGCGGGGATATGTGTTTTGATCCTTCTCGATGGATGGAATCATTGCCTTTTTATCGGACAAGCAAAGATTTAAAAGAGCAATACGAAGAAGTTTGCCAAGGACTAGAAAAGGTTTTGAACCTTCACGGGTATCATAAAGTGGGTCACCACTATGAAACCGAAAAAGGGAATCAGCAAACCATCGCCTTCTTCTGCCATTTTGGGGTAGAAAGCGTGATGCTTTCCTATTTGCTAAATGCAAGCCCCGTCACCTTTTGGCAGGGGACGTGTGCCGTTCCTAGTTCGATTACTTCCCTTTATACCGAAGAACGCCGAGAGGGGATTGCCAGTTTCCGCATGAACCAATTTGGAGGGACGCCCCATCTTGATTTAGCGGGGTTAGAACCTTCTTTTTCCGCGCGTTTTTCCGAAACCTTTGACGACCCCCGCCGTCACGATTAGTTTTCTTTTTACTTTGTAAGCGGTATCTATAACATCTTTTTTTCATCGCGGTTACAATCACGGCCGTTATGAAACTCTGGAAGAAATTTCGTTCTCTCTTCAACCCCATCGATTTAACCAAAGGATCCATCTACAAAGGCTTAATCGCCTTCTTGGTTCCGACCATCTTGTCCATGATCTTTCAACAGATCTACACGTTAACCGACGCGATTATCGTTGGACAAACCCTTTCCGAATCCGCAGTGGCGGGAGTCAATAACTCTTCCTCCCTCATTTTCATCGTCATTTATTTTGGGCTAGGGTGCACGAACGGCTTCAGCGTCGTCATCGCCGGGGCAATCGGAGCCAAAGACGAAAAGAGGATGCGACAATCCTATTTTATCCAAATCGTTTTGTGTCTTTTCGTTTCCCTTCTTCTTACGGTTTTAGGCATCGTTTTGATTCCGACGTTATTAGGAACCTTAGGCATCCATCCTTCAGAAGTCGACATGGCCATGCAAGCTCAATATGAAGCCGCCTATACCTACCTTGTTATTATTTTTGGTGGAACGATCGCTCAAGTTTTCTACAACATGATCGTCGCTGTGCTGCGTGCGATGGGGGATTCCTTCAACCCCTTCTTGTTCTTGGTTTTCTCCACGATTGCGAATATCGGACTCGATTTGCTCTTCATCCAGGCCTTCCATTGGGGGGTTGCTGGGAGCGCCTGGGCCACCATTTTGAGCCAGGGCCTTGCCGCGGTTGGAGCTATGATTTACGCCTATATCCGTTACCCCAAGTTACGTCTTCACAAAGAGGATATGACCTTCTCCTTCAAAGAGTATATGCGTCATATCAAAAATGGATTCCCCTCGGGATTTCAATTTTCCATTTTGGCCATCGGCTGCATCGTCATGCAGAACGCGATCATCCGTTTCGACATTCAGCCCGACGGCAGCATGCTTGCCTCGATGCCTGCCCAATTAGGATATGGGGCTGCCTGCAAAATCATCAATCTCTTGATGGTTCCTTATAATGCGATTGGCACGGCGATCCTCGCCTTTGTCGGCCAAAACCTTGGTGCGGGCGACCATAAACGTTTAAAGCAAGGCGTATGGGCCGCGTTCTGGATTGGAATGGTATGCTACGCGGTTACCACCATTATAGGACTTCTATTAACCATCCATGGAGCGTATCAGTACCTCTTCTTGTCGCCAGAAAAAATCAATGAGCGTTCCATCGAATTCGGGAACATCTATCTTTATGCGGCCGTTCCCTCTTTGATTTTGCTCATGATTTTGATTTTGTTCCGTAACGCATTGCAGGGATTAGAAAAACCCTTATTCCCCTTCTTGTCGGGAGTTGGCGAATTAGCAGCCCGCGTTTTGGTATGCTCCTTTGTCCCCGCGTTAATGAATGGGGGACCCACCACGGCGGAAGCAACCCCTCTTTCCTTCTTAGGCGCGGCATTAGGCGACCCCATCGCTTGGATTACTAGCCCTTTAATCGCTTTGGTTCCGATGATTTATTATTTTAAAAAGTTATCCAAGGACGATAAAAATAGTACGAAATAAATGCTTTTCTTTCTTCATTAGTTTTCGAAGTGTAATTCAAAAACTTCCTGTTTTTTATGATTTTTCGAATTCTATTTCGAATTCTTTTCGAGTCTCGCCCCGATAAGATGGGCGGTCAGTCATACGCTGTTGATATCAACGTGACACCATTTGACACCGATGCCCATAAAAGAACGAATAAGCCAAAAAACCATTTTAAAAAACGACCTAGACGAATCTAGATCGCTTTTGTCTAAATGGCGCGCCCGAGGCGATTCGAACGCCTGACCCCAACCTTCGGAGGGTTGTACTCTATCCAGCTGAGCTACGAGCGCGTAAATGGTGCACTGGATGGGAGTCGAACCCACACCGGTTGCCCGACTAGCTCCTGAGACTAGCGCGTATACCAATTCCGCCACCAGTGCACGTGGAGATACTATATACTTCTCCGAAGCAAAAATCGAATGTTCCTTTATTTCTTTTTCGTTTTTTGATCCGCGTAGAAATCCTTGGTTTTCGTAGGGATTAGCCCATGGATAAAGCCACGGATATAATGCCCGTTTGCATAATCGATGAGACGTCGCACATCCCGTTCGCTTTGGTCTTTGGCAATTTGACGAATCGGGGCATCATCAAAACCTGATTTGATTTGAATCGGCGTCCAATCCGCGTGTTCCTTGACGAACTGCTTCCGCCTCTTCTTTCCCACTGCGGTCCAAGAGATATCCCCCATCGTGGAATCACGATCAAAGGGACGTTCCCGACGGTCTTTATCTAAGGTTAAAGGACGTCCTAATAACATCTCGAATTCATCGTCGTATTGGGTGAAACCCCCGTGAGGGACGGCATAATAAATGGGGCACTTTTCGCGGAGATTAGGAAAAGTACGGGTTCCATCCACGATCAAATCCAAGGTTGAAACGATATTCTCGGAGCTGGTACCTAGGGCCAAGATATAGGTTCCGCCTTCTACTTGGAACGCGTGGGTTTCCGTATCGTAAATAGCAAAATCACTTTGGGTCAAATCAAAGGAAACCACCTGGGTCTCCCCTTCTTTTAGGGCGACTTTCTTAAATGCGACCAAGACACGCTTTGCTTTAAAGGCATTCCCTTTGGGGGATTCCGCATATAGTTCCAAAACGGTTTTCCCTGGGCGTGAACTTTTATTGGTGACGTTAGCATATACGCGAATCGTTTTTCCCGTTTCCAGGCGAGAAGAATCGCAACGAAGCGAATAAGAGAAACGATTGTAGGATAAGCCGTGCCCAAACGGATAAGCGACTTTAACTCCGGAAGTCAGATAATAACGATATCCCACATAAATCGATTCCTTGTAAATCGATTGCCCCTGGAAGCCGGGGTAGAAGCCAAAGGAAGGAACGTCGCTTTCATGTATCGGCCAAGTCTCCGCCAATTTGCCACAGGGGGAGCATTCTCCCGAAAGGATATCGCGAAGAGCTTCTCCGCTTCCTTCTCCTGCCAAATAGGTCAATAAAATCGCTTTGGCGCGATCGCGGAAAGGCAAAACAACGGGAGCACCGCAAGAAAGAATCACGACGATGTTGGGATTTACAGAATAAAGGGCATCGAACAAAGCAAGCTGGTTCTCCGGTAGATTCATCGTCTCGCGGTCATAGCCTTCCGATTCGTCTTCTTCCGGCAGCCCCATGAAATAGAGGGCGGTTTTGCTACGAGATGCCAAATCCACCGCGTTAAAAAGCAAAGCTTTGGAATCCGAATTCGGCTTAAGGGAATAGCCCCTTGCAAAAGGAAGTTCTCGGTTGATGGCATCCAAGAAAGAAATAGAGTGTTCCGTATAGACTTTGCTCGACCCCCCTCCGTTATAACGTGGGGTTTCAGCAAAGGCACCGATGACGCAGGCGCCCATCAACGTCTTGGATAAAGGAAGAATATTGTTCTCGTTTTTCAGTAATACGATGGATTCTTCCGCTGCTTTAACCGCTAATTCATGGCACTTTTGGGCATCCCACCGCGCCACTTTATTCCCCTCTCTAATTTTGGAGATCAAATTCAAAACGCGGTCTGCGGACTCCGTCATTTTATCCAAAGACAAACGCCCAGATTTTGTCGCGCGCAATAGTTCTGCCGTGCGCTCTTTCGCGTAACAGGGCATTTCTACATCCAAGCCATGTTGATGGGAATAAACGGGGTCATAGGTTCCACCCCAATCGCTCATGACAACGCCCTCATACCCCCAGGAATCGCGCAGGGTATCCACGAGAAGATATTCGTTATCGCTGCAATGAATCCCGTTGACGATGTTATAGGCTGACATCATCGACCATGGGTGCGCTTCTTTCACAACAATCTCGAAGGCTTTAAGGTAGATTTCGTGCATCGCCCGTTCATCCACAATTGAATCGTTGATGAAACGATAGTTCTCCTGACTATTGCAGGCGAAATGCTTCACGCAGGCGGCGATGGAATTGCTCTGAACGCCTTGAATAAAGGCTGCGCCCATTTTGCCGGAAATCAAAGGATCCTCGGACAAATATTCAAAATTACGGCCACATAGAGGGTTCCGTTTAATATTAACCCCAGGGGCCAGCAAAACGTCCGTTCCCTTTAAGGCACATTCTTCGGCAATGGCTCGGCCGATCTGGTTTTCAAGCTCAACATCCCAGCTGCAAGCCAATAAGCAAGGTGCGGGATAGCAAGTGGAATCCACTTCTTTGGGGGACCGTACCCGTAGTCCAAGGGGACCATCATTCATCTCAATCCCTTCAATGCCAAGGCGTTTGCAGCCATGTAGTTTCCATTCTCCATTCCCGTGGAGAAGGTGGCATCTTTCCCTTAAGGTTAACGCCTGGTGTTGTTGCTTTGTTTTCTTAGCCATGTTGCAAGGATTATATCCCCTCCATCATAAAAATCGAAGAGAACGGATATTAGGAATGAAAAGAGGTAAAATGCGTCCTTTGTCGTTCGCGACTTTGGATCAATCCGTAACTTTATTTTAGAGGACGAAGGAAAAACGCAAAGGGATTAACGAGGGATTCTGGCATTTCTTCCACCACCCCTTGCTTGATGAGTTTTTTGAAGATGCGGCGGGATTTGATGATGTCCTTCTTTCGTCTTTCTAGGCTAGGCCAATCCGTGCCGTGTTTATGGTCTTCCACGGCAGTGAAAAGCATCTTTTCGAACTGATCGATCATCAAAGGCAAGGCGTAATTTTTCGCGTTGTCGATGTATTTTTGACGCAAATCCATGCGAATCAAAGGATTGTCGAGAAAATAATCGATTCGTTTGGTTAAGGAACGGGCGCTGCCATGATGGAACAAACACCGATTGTCCAACGAGAACGTGTTCGTCGCCGACATATGCGCATCCGCGATAAGGGGAACGGCCCCGCAGGCGAAGGCTTCGATGCAAGAAATCCCCTCGATTTCAAAATCGCTGCAATGGACGTACAAATCGCTCCAATTCAAAATTTCGCGGAGGTGGTCCTGCTTGCAGAATTGGATGATTAAAGGATGGGCCAATCCTACTTTTTTAGCCAAGCGGAGATAACGCTTCTTCTCTGGGCCTTGGCCACAAAGGATTAATTGGATTTTGTCGTTGTATTTGCTTTTGGCCACCGCTTTAATCAGCAAGTCCTGTCTCTTTTCGTGAGCAAGCCTGCCGACGGCGGTGACAACATACAAGCCTTTTAGCTCTTTGGGTTTTTGGGTTTCAATCGGATGGAAAAAATCCGTATTGACCCCGTTAGAAATCACCACGGGGACGCTTCTGCGATAATGATGCAGGCGAATCTCTCTCGCCGTCATCGCGCTTGGGCAATGGACGTATTTGGTGTAATCGTACTGGTAACGACGGAAGGAATTGAAGAGAATGGTGTTGATGCCATGCGTCCATCCCAAATGGATCGCCGAGGTGATGTTTTGGGGCAAAAGGTGGAAGGCGCTGGTGACGGGAACCCCCAAAGATTCCGCGATCAAACGGGCATGACTTTCGAGTTTGAAGGGCAAGAACAAATGAACGAGGTCGGCGTCTTTGATCGCGTAATATAAACTCACGTCATCGACGTGGCAAAAGGTAAAGCCCTCTTTATCAATCAACCATTGGAAAAAGGGAAAATGGAAGGGTTCCTGTGGATAATAATCATCAGGGGCATCGTCTGGATTGTTATAAGTCGTCCCAACAAGACGAACTTCGTGTCCTTTGGCTTTCAATCCTTTGGCAAAACGAAGGCAGGTGGCCGTCGTGCCATTGTTGAGGATATTCGCGCATTCGAGCACAAAAACAATCTTCATAAGTGGCCGTATTTTAGCATATCTCTTGCAAAAATAAACGGAGGCCTACGCCCCCGTTATGCTCTCGCATTTTGTTGATTATTTCGTAGAATCCGTCGTTTTGGAGGCCTCTTCTTTCGCCGCTATCGCCTTTTCTATCGACCCAGCAATTCCATAATAGGCAGGAATGAATAGGAAGATGACCCATAAGGGATGAAACCAATTCATTCCTTGGTCTAGGAGAATAAAGCAGATGAGGCAATAAAGCCCAACGCAAAGGAAAACAACGTTGAGCGAGGTGGCTTTCTTTTTCAAAATCGCATCGGAAATGGAAGCTAGGAATTCTCCAAAAAGCAAGAAGGTCCAACCGCACTTCCAGCCTAAATATCCCTGATTCCCCTGCCATAAAAATCCAACGAGAAGAAAGGAGAGGATCCCAAGGAAATCAAACACGCCGTGGACGATAGCTTTGACGATTTTTTGATTGGGGGTCAGGCAAGCATCATCGTCTTTTTCGGACTCTACGGCTTTCGGCTCTTCTTTCTTTTCTTCTTGTTGGTCTTTCACGTCTTGAACGATTTCATCCACGGGCGTATCCGTAGAAAGAAGGTCATCTAAGGAAACATGATAGATTTGAGCAAGGACAATTAAGTTATCCGTGTCCGGGCTTGCTTCCGCGCGTTCCCACTTAGAAACGGCTTGACGGGATAACCCCAGTTTGGAGGCAAGTTCTTCTTGAGACAGCCCCGATTTTTTACGGAGCTCGACGAGGCGATTGGCAATTTCGATATTCATAATCTCTTCCTCCTTGGAAGGTGCCTCCAGCGTACGGTTTCTTCCAGTTTACGGTCTAGGTATTCTGCTAGTCAAATCCGCAACTAACGGTTGCAAAGGCTCTTTTTATGGCGATTTACGTATTTGGTGAAGCGAATTGCAAGGTCTCCGTCTTGAATCGGTTCCCCTTCTTCGACGCATTCCCAATTAGGGTTCTCATCGAGGTTTTCAAAAAAGACTTCCGCCCCTCCATCCGCGTCAACCTTGGTTAAAAGGACTTCATCAGAATAAGGAAGCAATTGACGGTAAATGGAAGCCCCACCGATGACATAGACATCTTGTTCTTCTAACGCTTTGCCAATGCTAGAAAGGAATTCCTCCATCGTATGGACGTTCGCAACCCCTTCGTATTCGTGGGTGGGGTCTTGGGACAAAACGATGCTAGGACGCCCCTTCAATGGTTTTTGATTGGGGAAGGAAAGAAGCGTGTTCTCTCCCATGGCACAGACGTGACCCATCGTCGTTTTGCGAAAGAAAGCCATATCCAAAGGAAGGTGGAACAATAGCCCGTTCCTCTTCCCAATGCCGAACTTCTTGTCGGCGTTTAATATTTCAATCAATTTTCCCATTTTAGATGGCCACAGGAATTTTTTTGTCTAAGGTTTCGAATTCATAATCGACGAGTTCAAAATCTTCGACTTTGAAATCATAGAAATTCTTGATGTTGGGGTTGATGATGAGTTTGGGCGCGGGGTGCTCGGGTTTAGCAATGACTTCCTTCACGATGTCGATGTGACGGTCATAAATATGGGCATCGGAAATCACATGGAGCAAGATGCCGGGTTTTAATCCACTGACCTGGGCGAACATCATCAAAAGAAGGGAATATTGAAGGACGTTCCAGTTATTCGCGGTCAACATATCGTTAGAACGTTGGTTCAAAATGCCGTTAAGCTTATCTCCGGAAACGTTGAAGGTCATCGAATAGGCGCAAGGATAAAGATGCATCTCGTGAAGATCTTCAAAATTATAGATGTTGGTCATAATGCGACGGCTGTGCGGATTGTTCTTTAAATCGAAAAGGACGCGATCCACTTGGTCGAATTCGCCTTCGGGATAAATCGATTTTTTGGCAAGCTGGTATCCATAGGCCTTGCCGATGGACCCCGTTTCATCCGCCCACGAATCCCAGATATGGCTATGGAGGTCATGGACGTTATTCGATTTCTTTTGCCAAATCCAAAGCAATTCATCCAAGCAGCTTTTGAATGCGGTGCGGCGAATCGTAAGAATTGGCAGTTCTTCTTGCAAATCATAACGGTTTACAATGCCGAATTTCTTGATGGTGTGGGCAGGAGCCCCATCCGCCCAATGGGGACGGACGGGATAATCGGTATCCCAAACTCCGTTCTCCAAAATATCCTTCATATTATCAATAAAAATACGGTCTGCACGTGACATGGAAATCTCCCTTCGTCCTTGAAGAAAAGTATAAAGAAAAAGGTGGGGCTTATAAACCATTTATCCTCAATAATTTTATTTCCATCAGCTTGTCTTCGTCTTTATTTCAAGCCCCGCACCGCTTTGTTTCATTCCAACTTCAATTGTTTCAAAGCCAATGAAACAATGAAATTCCAATGAAACAATGCCGTCAAAATAAAAACGCCTTTGCAAAGGTGGTACCTTGAACAAAAGCGTTAAAAACTCAACGAAATTATTCGTGATCGACTTCCCCTTCAATCGGGGCATCCGCTTGAATGGTTTTGGAAATCACAACCGTCGCGGCAGGAAGCACGACAAAGGTGGACAGGCCCATGAAGATGGCATAGACCAAAACAACGATACCGAAGATGATGAGCTGCACATTTCCAGGGATAATGGTGTCTCCGCCATTGCCTTTAGCGATGCAAAGCGCGCCAAGAACGATGGAAACAACGGCCATAATCACCCCGAAAATCACTGCTGGAAGAGCCATTTTCATGGCCTTTTGGCGGACGGCGTTGACCACTAATAGCAAGGCATCAACAGCCAAAATGCATCCGACGACGATCATCACAAACGGAATGAATCCAATGAGGACACCCATAAGATTGGCGGCTTCGCGATAAACGCAGAACCAAATGCCGGCGGCAAGGATGATTCCTCCAGACATCGCCGCTGTGGCAAAGGCTTCATGGCTAACCACGGCAGCAAAGATACCAGCGATAATGCCAATTGAACCAATCACAATGAGCGTCCAGCCCAAAACGAGGGAGATGGCATTGAGCGCATCGCTGGGATTCGACCCCTTTCCCATTTGGGCTCCGGCGACGATCACCAAAATACCGACAACCAGCATAATGGCGGCTTGGATCCATTTATTCAAAGATTTGCGAACGAGTTTCATAAATCATTTCCTCCTTTAACGATGATTGTATCACGGAACAGAAGGAAGGGGGATTAGGCTAAAGCACGATTGAAAATGGATTCGCAACTCGTGAGATATTGATTGGATTTCGGTTCCAGGACATAAACTTGGTCCGAATGGCCTAGAGGATCAAGGTAAACCGGGTAGCGATCCAAGAAATCGCGAAGAGTGAGGGAGGTCTTTGTCGTTTCATCCCCATAATAATATTCCCCAGCATCTGCTTCTTTTTCAAAACGGGAACATACCTCTTTTAAGGTAGGGCTATAGCCAATTGCCCTCGCGTTTTGATAGGCGTTATCCGGATCCATCATGAAATCGATAAATGCGTTGGCTAGTTTGCTATTACGGGAGGTAGAAGGAATCACCATGGAATCGAAGAAGGCCGCGGTGAAATCGGGGACAAAAACATTAAAATGCACTTCTGAGCCTTCTTCTAATAGAAGATATAACGCGTCGAAGAAGTCCCCAAGCTGAGAGAAGCAGGCATCGATGGAACCATTCGCGCAGTCTCGTTTCAATTGGTCGTTGCCAAATTCATAGAATCCAGCATTTTTAATTTGGTTCACGAGTTGATCTTGAAGTTCTCCGGATAGGTCGTTCCCATCCGTGTTGCCACTTAAATCCGTGATATTGGGATTCAAATGGTCCGCCATTAAAGCGCTCGCAACCACCCATCTGGCCGTATCGTACATGCCAATTTTTGGCTTGGAGGAATATAGAGCAGGGTTATATAAGGAAGAGATGCCATTTTTTTGAATGACTTGGCCCACTTCCGGGTTATGATCCGAATAGAAAATCGAATAAGCCCCATAAAAATAAGGCATGTAATAAGAGGCGTATCCTTCCTTTTTGGAATCCACCATATATTTGGAAGTTAGGGAATGAAGCGGGTTCACGAACATCGTTTGATAAGCAGATAAATGGGGGTAATCGGGGTTCGTGACATCCAGTTCTTTAAGACGCCCTTCTTTATAAAGGGTTTGAACCGTGTAATCCCCAGGAATCGCCACGTCATATGGGGTCGTCCCCGAAGTAATTTTTTGATACATGGCTTCGCTGGAAGTAACGGTTTCTAAAATCACTTGGCAGTTCTTCTCTTGCTCAAAACGTTGGACAAGACTCATGTCGATGTATTCTCCCCAGTTTAGGAAATAAAGGATATTCGAAGGCGAGGCGAGGACTAAAACGGCAAAGACGGTAAATAAGGATAAGCCCATAAGGCCGATGATGATCTTTTTCATTCTTTCTCCCCTTTCTTTTTCGACGATTCATAAAGGGAACAGGCAAGAACGATGCCCAAGGTAACAAACGTCAACAAGGCGTTAAAAGCATAGCTCCCCGCAGAGAAATTCTTTTTGGTGTAGGAGCTATAAACGTAGTTGGAGAAATTGGAGAAGCCATTTCCTTGGGTGTAGAAGGAAATGACAAAGTCATCAATCGACAAGGTAAAAGCAATGAGGGCCCCTGTCAAAATCGCCGTGGATAAAGACGGAATGACAACTTTGAAGAGGGATTTTGTCGGGCTGCAGCCTAAATCCTGAGCCGCCTCAAAAACCGCTTCATCCGTTTGCTCTAATTTTGGCAAAACCATCAAAATAACATAGGGAATCATGAAGAAAACGTGGGCCAAGGTCATGGAGGCAAAGCCGAAAATATGAGGGAAAATCGGTTTGACCAAAGAGCAGACGAGCATGATGGAAATACCGGTGACGATTTCGGAATTGAGCATTGGAATCTCGTTTAAGAAATCCATCGTTTTCCGGGCTTTCTTTTCCAGAGCATGGATGCCAATGGAAGCGAATAAGCCGCCAACCGTTGCAAAAACCGTTGCCCAGAAAGAAACCAGAAGCGAATCCAAAATGGAAGTATATAGTTGTCGATTCGTGAAAATTTCCGCGTAATTCTTCCAGGTAAACCCACCCCAAGATAGAGGAGAAATGGAATTAGCCCCGGCGTTGAAAGATTGATACATAATCAAAACAACGGGGACGTACATGGAAGAAAGCACCAAAACGACGAAGGCGGCCTTGAAAACGGAAAGCAAAACCTGCTTCCAACTTGATTTTTCTAGCATGCGACCCCCCTCTTTCGGCTTTGGATTTTCGTCAAAACGAATACCAAGGCCAAAATCACCACGGAGACGAACAAGGAAAGCAGGGAGCCAAAACTGTAATTGTTCTTCTCGAAGACGCTTTGGATGAGGTTGCCCACTAGCCTAACCCTTCCTTGCCCAATCGTCTGGGAAATGGCAAATCCCGTCGCGGCAGGGAGGAAAACCATTAAGACTCCACTGGACACGCCTTCCATCGATAAGGGAAGCGTCACCTTGAAGAACGTCTTAAAAGCATTCACGCCCAAATCACGAGATGCTTCCAAACAGCTGCGGTCTAGTTTCTCCAAAATGGTATAAATCGGGAAAATCATGAAGGGGAGATAGGTCGTGACCGTAACGGCAATGACCGCGCCTGTGGAACCTAATAAATTCATCGCGGCAAAGAAATCCGTGGAGAACAAGCGGAGCCAGCTGACGATGCGGAGCATGGAATTGCTCCACATGGGAAGAATCATGAGCAGCAACACGAGCTTCTTGTTCTTTAGTTTAGAGAAGGAAAGGAAATAGGCGGTGGGGTAGCCAAGCAACAAGCAAATGACAACCGTCGACACGGCAACCACCAAGGAATTCCATAACGCCTTTAAAATGGAAGGATCGGCTAAGCGGAAATAGGAATCGAAAGAAAAACTAGCCGTAGAAAAATCCATCGCGTTGATTTGCAAAAACGTTAAAATCAACATGACGAATAGCGGGACCACGACAAAAAGGACCAACCAAACAAAATAGGGAATCGCGTACCCTTTGAATCGTTTCATTGGGCCGTCTCCTCTTCTTTCCGGGCCTTCTCGCGAAGAAGGCGGATTTCCCGGGGTTGCTCTTCGTCCTCCACCTTCATCAAGTGGATTTCATAGAAGTCGATTTTGAGTCCAACTTCCTGCCCGATTTCGGCATTTTGATAATCCGTCACCATCAACGTGGTTCCTTCGCATTGGATCCAAAGGTTGAAAGAGACACCCGTAAAGGCAGTTTTGACCACCGTTCCATGAAGAATCGCGCTTTCGGGATCTTCAAAAACCAAATCAAAGTCCTCGGGACGAATGACCGCATCGACGACTTCTCCCGGGACAAAGTTCATGATGTAGGTGGAGAAATTTTGGCCAAGGAATGAAACCCTGCGGTTTCCAAGGTAAGTTCCTTCCATGATGTTCGCCCCTTCGTAGTTGGCCAAAAGCTTGGCTTTGTTTTCGTGGATGGATTCGCAATAGATGTTTCCCGGGGCAACCGTTAAGGGAATTTCTTGTCCCACTTGGTATTTTTCGTCGGATTCGACATGAATACGAGAGGATCCGATATCCACGTCTAATTCATATTTGTTCTCGGCGAAGCGGACTCCGCTTACCTTGCCAATCCATTTGGCGATTTTAGGGGAGCAGACATCGAAGTCTTCTTTTTCAACCACCACATACATGGGGTCTCCCACGCGGAAATCATCCGCGGAAACCTTGAAGGTCTTCCCCAAAATTTCTAAACGGCGGGGAGCACTATAAACGCCACGAAGCAAATTGGCTTCTCCAATAAAAGTGGCGACAAAACGATTCACCGGGGCATTGTAGATGTCTTCAGGGCGACCCATCTGTTGGATTTTGCCTCCATTCATGACCACCACCGTATCCGACATGACCATCGCCTCTTCTTGGTCATGGGTGACAAAAATAAAGGTGATGCCCAACTTCCTTTGCATTTCGCGAAGTTCTAGGCGCATCGCTTTGCGGAGTTTTAAATCCAAGGCGGACAAGGGTTCGTCTAAAAGCAAAATACGGGGTTTGTTCACGATGGCCCTAGCAATAGCAACACGCTGCATCTGACCACCAGAGAGGGAGGAGATGCTGCGATTTTCGTATCCTTCGAGGTTTACGAATTTCAAGGCTTTTAAAACTTCTCCATGGATTACGTTCTCTTTGAAGTGACGGTCCTTGAGACGGGAGATCATATCAAGATAGGGATCCGTGGATTCCACTTGTTTCAAAATGATGTCTAAGGCCAAATTTGCCTTGGAAGAAGAATCGATTTGATAATGGTTATCCAAAGATAATCCTTTCAAAATTTCATCCACGTCCTTGCTGATTTCTCCATACGTCTTAGGTTTTTTCGTTTTCTTCAATGCAGCGAAGGAATCGATAAGTTTATAAGAGGGAGAAGCCTCTTGGAAATGAGTCACGACATAACGCAAAACGTCTTTGGGTTTTTCGATGTGGGAGAGGATTTTCATGAGGCCATCCACCTCTTCTTCATCAAAGCCTTTCTCGTTCATCATATTCATGGTTCCGATGTCATAAACATTGGAATAGACGTTGTTGCGGAGTCCGAACGCGATGTTATCGAAAATGGAAAGATGAGGGAAAAGGGAATAACGTTGGAAAACCGTATTGATCGGACGTTTATGCGCGGGCAAGTCTTGAATTTCCACCCCATCTAAAAGGAGCTGCCCTTCCTGCATGGTTTCAAATCCTCCGATGATGCGGAGAATCGTGGTCTTCCCGCATCCGGACGGGCCTAAAAAGGTCACGAATTCATTCTCGTTGACCGAGAGGTTGTAATGATCCAAGATGACGTTATCGCCATAGGACTTTTTGATGTTTCTGAGTTCGAGGATTTTATGTGCCATATTGGGTTCCTTGCTAGAAAAAAGGGAAAAGAAAAGTCCTAGAGTAAACTAGGACGGGTAACGTTAACGGAATACACTCTCTCCATTGTGGTGCCCCGAAGGCGGAACGAGTGCAAGAACGAACTTCTTCTTTTTCACGGGCACTATCATAATACGTTCTTACCAAGATAAAAGAAAAATTTTCAATATCTCAAAACATTGAAAACTGTTGTCGGAACATAACGCATTAATGAACGGGCTTTTTCATCCTTTTTCATTCGCTTATTTTCCTGTTTGTCTTTTCCTTTTTTTCGCAAATGTCATATACTTTTTGCGAAAGGTTATCCATGTCAAACATACAGAAAAAAATACTCGAACGTTTGGAGGCGTCCTCATTAAAAGCGTTTACTTCTCGTGACTTTATGGACCTCGGCAACTATAAATTGGTCAGCAAGGCATTGGAAACGCTTACCAATGATGGAACCCTGAGAAGGGCGAGGCGGGGCATTTATTATCTACACAAAATTCACACTGTTCTAGGAATGGAAGAGATGCCTAGCATCGACGACATCGCTCATGCAATCGCTCGACAATTTAATTGGACAATCACCCCTAGTGGCAATTACGTTTTGAACATGCTGGGGCTATCTACTCAGGTTCCTCAACAATTTGTTTACATATCCTCCGGACCCTATAACGCCTTTGATGTGTTTGGCTGTACAATTATTTTCAAGCACTCCGCTAGCAAAGATATTTGTGGGCTATCGAATAACAATCGACTTGTCATTCAAGCCATCAAGGAACTGGGCAAGGGAAGCGTATCGGACAAAGATAGGGCTAGGTTTTCCGCATTTCTATCCAAAACCGACAAAGAAGAAATTCGAAACGGGATGAAAATAACAGTTTGGATCAATCAAGAAATGAGGAGAATTTTAAGTGTACCAAATTGCAAAACTGAAGCCAGAGGACAGGGCGGTCCTCTTTAATTCCTACGCCATTCAAACAGGCTTATCCTCTGTTGTTTCTAAAACCTCTTTTTTCGGTGTCTTTTTCTCTAAATGCAACGGCTTATGAAGGAAATGGTAAAGAACAAAGGTCAAAACCGTTATTACGGCGTCTTTTAAAAGGTTGAAAGGCAAAACGGCGATGAGACCATAGCTCCATTTCACATCGCTAATCATCGGCATTGCCTTTTGCATCAACGCGAGTAACGACGCTTCTTCCATTCCCATCATGAAAACATAGAAAGGAATCAGGACATAAACGTTGAATAGCATGGCGCTCAAAACTTGGATGACCGTGGCGACACTCATACCAGCAATCGCGCCTTTTAACGTTCGGAACCGTTTATAAATCCAGGTCGCAGGAAGACAATAAAGGGAGCTAAGCAATAAATCTCCGAATTCCCCGACACCCATCGTATTGGTTAACGGTAACTTGATGATCGTTTTGACAAATAGGACCAAGAAGCCCGATAAAGGCCCATAGGCAAAGCCGCAAATAAACGCGGGCAATTCATCGAGATGAATCTTTAAAAACGAAGGGAAAAATGGCAAGGGGATATTAAAGATGGGCACGCAATACAAAATCGTAGACAGCGCCCCGAAAATCCCAACGCGGGCCACCAGCCTCGTCCCATTGTAATCGGGACGTTTTTTGGCCAAAACCATAGCCACGATAATGCCGATAAGCAAAGCGGCACTGAGCAGCCCTACAGCGAACCATTTCATAGAAAAAGCCTCCTAAGCATACGCTCCAGAGGCAAAACATCGTTCTGCGCTTTCTTCCATCCGGACTGTACCGTTGGCTTTGGAATTTCACCAAATCGTGCCTTTCGGCTCGCGGGCTTTACCGCCAGTCGACGTAATTCTCGTCGCCCTGAAGCTTCTCCATCATAGCACGGTCCTTTTCGCGCTTCAATTCTTAGAATAGGGTTTGGTTTGAAAGGGGATCCCTGCCTTCTTCAAGAAACTTTTCATCTCTTCTTCGGAAGAAAAAGTGAGGCTAACCGTATTCCCTTTTTTATAAGAAATAGAGGGGACGTGTAGGGGTTTATTCTCTTTTCCCTGTAATTTTTTGCAGTATTCCTCCGCCTTACGAACCGACCAGTGATTCTTTTGGATTGCCTTAGCCGCCTCATCGATAAGAGGGGTGGGAAGAGAAACTAAAGCACGGGCTTGACCATAACTAAGCTTCCCTAAAGCCACATCATAACGAACCGAGGCAGGGAGCTTTAATAAACGCATCGTATTGGTGATTTGGCAACGGCTTTGGTGGGATAAATTAGCAAGGGTCTGCTGGCGATATCCAAATTTCTCGCTTAAGGCATGGCAAAGCAAGGCCATCTCTAAAATATTCGTTTCCCGTTGGTCACGGGCGTCGGCAAGAAGCATCAATAACGTCTCTTCGTCCCCACAGTCTACAATTGCGCAGGGAAGGGATAAGATTCCCGCGGCTTTGGCGCCAAAGAAACGCTTTCTTCCTAGAATCACTTCATAACGCCCCTCTCCTTTTTTACGGACGACAAGGGGGTTATAAAAGCCTTTAGATTTCAATCCTTCGGCAAAATAACGAATCGTTTTATCCGGAAGAGGGACTTCCTGGATAAAGGAAGTATCGTCAATAAGCAAGGTGGAAATGAGTTTAGCCGGCGCACTTTGATATTCCTTTTCCATCTCCGCGATAACATCGCTTTGGGAAAACTTCTCAATCAAAGAGGAAAGCGAATCCGATAGCAGTTTGGGTTTATCGCGTTTCATGGTCCAAAATCTCCTTGGCCAAGGAGAAATAGGCGTAGCTCCCTTGGGAAGTCGGGCGGAAAACGGTGACAGGCTGCTGACGGGCTTGAGATTCCGAAATGCTTTGGTTCCGCGGAACGGAGGTGGCAAACGTGTTTTCTTTGAATAGCCGTCTCACCTCTTGTTGGATTTCGGTCCCTAATTGGGTCCTCGCATCATACATCGTCAGAAGGAAACCCTCGATTTTCAACCGAGGATTCAACGTATTTTGGACGTTAGAAATGGAAGAAAGGATCGCGGCGACCGCCTCCATGGCAAAATATTCGCATTGAACGGGAATCAAAACCGAATCCGCCGCGGTTAGGGCGTTAAGGTTCAATAAACCCAAAGAAGGCGGGCAATCCAAAATCATGAAATCATAATGGGATTCGACGGTTTTAAGGCATCGAGCCAGCAAATCAAAGGGCTTTTCTTGGGGATGGGTATACATCGAGGCTTCTAAAGAGGCCAAACGAAGATTCGACGGAATCACGCTTAAGCCTTCAAAGGGAGTTTTTTGGATGCAGCTTTCCATTTCCATTTGGCTGGTCAAAGCTTCGTAAATCGTTTCTTTTGCCAAAGTAATATCGATGCCAAGGCCGCGCCCGGCGTTGCCCTGGGGGTCCATATCCACCAAAAGAACGCGCTGCCCAAAATGGGACAAGGCGCTGGAAAGGTTAATGGCCGTGGTGGTTTTGCCCACCCCGCCCTTTTGGTTGGCGATGGCGATAATCTTAGGCATGGCGAAGATATTTTACTCCTTTTCGGTAAATTCTCTTAGAGAGGCTTTTTTTGGATATCCGCCCAACTACGGGGGTAGCAGGGTTTGGTAGGATGAATTTTTTCGAAGAAATAATTGATGCGCTTTTCTCCGCTTGGCATCACGAGTTCTTCTTTCTTTCTTAGATGCAGGGCAAGGCGTTGTTCAATGCCAAGAGCTTCGTGAAGTTCTTCTTCTCCGCGAGGTCCTTTCATGGCAATGACAGTTCCATTGACTTTAACTAACGGGGCGCCTACTTCGAGAAGAATACGTGTAGCGGCAAACCCGCGAGCCGTGACAATATCAAAACTTTCCCGCATCGTCTTTGCCTCTTCTACCCGTCCGACATAGAAACGGACATTGCTGAGTTCTAATTCTTTTTTGAGCTCTTCTAGGAAGAGGAATTTCTTCTTGGTCGCATCCATTAAGGTGACGTGGCAAGAAGGGAAGGCAGTAGCGAAGACCATGCCCGGAAAACCTGCTCCCGACCCCATGTCCGCCACGGATTTGCCTGCAAAGGAAGTTGTGAAGGCGGGGGTCAAGGAATCGAGGAAATGCTTTTCGATGACTTCGGACTCTTCCGTAATCGAAGTGAGATTCATCTTTTCGTTCCATGCCGCAAGCAATTCCGCGTAGCGGTGGAATTTGGCTTCGAGGTCCGGATTTAGTTCCAAACCGTGCTCGGAAGCGAATGCGAATAATTCGGCGTAAGTCATAGACGTTTCTCCTTCTTGAGATAAAGGGCGAGGATCGTAATGTCCGCGGGATTAACTCCCGGGATGCGGCTTGCTTGTCCTAAATTGGCGGGGCGATATTTATCGAGTTTCTGCCTGGCTTCTAGGCGTAAGCCATCCATATGAATGTAATCCAAGTCGGGGCGTAATATCATGGCCTCTTCTTTGGAAAAATTCTTCGCCGCTTTTTCTTCTTTGGCAATATATCCTTCGTATTTGGCTTTGGTTTCTAACGCCAAAACGGATTCGTCATCAAAATCATAGGGTTCTAATTCCGGCATCAAAGCCCGGATTCGGCGATATTGAAAACCAGGGCGTTTCAAAATATCCATGCCTTTTTTTCCATCTTTAGTGGGCGGAAACCCCTTTTCGGCAAAATAGGCATTCAAGCCGTCGCGATCGGAAATATTGCAGGTTTCCAAAAGATGGATTGCTTCATGGATTCGTTCGTACTTTTGCTTAAATTCCGCGTAACGGGTCTCGCTTAATAGGCCTAAATCGTGGCCGTGTTCGCATAGGCGTAAATCCGCGTTGTCGTGGCGAAGCAATAAGCGATATTCGGCACGGGAGGAGAGCAAACGATAGGGTTCGTCCGTTCCTTTGGTCACCAAATCATCGATCATGACTCCAATATAGGCTTCATTCCGTTTTAAAACGAACTTATCCTGGCCACGGATTGCTCTTGCGACATTGATGCCGGCCATTAAGCCTAACCCCGCCGCTTCTTCATATCCGCTTGTACCACAAATTTGTCCCGCGATATAAAGACCATCGTATTTTTTAATCTTCAACGTTTCATCGAATTCGAAGCTCTTCACGGCATCGTATTCGATTTGATAGGCCCACTTTAAGATTTCAGCGTGTTCTAATCCCGGCAAAGAATGGACCATCTCTTCTTGGATTTCGTGGGGCATGCCGGTAGAAAATCCTTGAAGGTATATGGATTCGCCGTGTTCATATTCAGGTTCGAGGAACAATTGGTGGCGTTCCTTGTCCGCGAAACGGTCAATTTTTGATTCAAAAGACGGGCAATAACGGGGTCCGATTCCTTGGATCACGCCATTGAAAACAGCACTGTCCTGCATATGTTCTTTGACGATATCAATTGTTGGTTTTCCCGCGTAAATCAAATAACAAGGCAGTTGTTCCTCAAAGGGAATGAAATGCTTCGTGGAATAGGAAAACGCGAGTTTTTCATGGCTACCTTCTTGGATTTCTCCTTTGGAAAAATCAATGGTCGAGGCCTTTAAGCGAGGCGGAGTCCCCGTTTTAAGACGGATGAGCTCAATCCCCATCTTTTGTAAGGATTCCGATAATCCTTTCGATGGCTTTTCTCCATCGGGTCCGCCTTCAAAAACATCGCGGCCCGAAATAATTCGGCCGTTCATGTAGGTGCCCGTAGTTAAAATTACGGCCTTGGCATTTAGGGTCTTTTTAGAAGAAAGAACGACCCCGTATACGCGTTTATCATCATAAAGAAGGTCTTTGACTTCTTCTTCTATGATGGTTAGATTTGGGGTTTGATCCAAAAGAGATTGGATGAAAGCGGGGTAGCCTTTTTTATCTTGCTGGGAGCGAAGGCACTGAACGCCGGGTCCTTTGCCGGTATTAAGCATTTTCATTTGCAAAGGACGATGGTCCGCGGCAATGGCCATAAGGCCACCGAGCGCATCGATTTCGCGAACAACAATCCCCTTCGCACTTCCCCCGATATGCGGGTTGCAGGGCATGTTGCCAATCATCTTGCGGTTCAAAGTGATGAGCAAGGTGTTCAAGCCAAGCATCGCAGAAGCGTGGCTTGCTTCAATTCCGGCGTGTCCGCCTCCGACCACGATGACGTCAAAATCGGTTTCCATCGTTATCCAATGGACCCTGCCATATCCATCTTAATGAGTTGATTGAGTTCTACCGCGTATTCCATCGGAAGTTCTTTGGCGAAAGGCTCAATAAAGCCCATAACGATCATCTGGGTCGCTTCTTTTTCGCTTAAACCACGACTCATCAAATAGAAAAGCTGTTCTTGATCGATCTTAGAAACCGTGGCTTCGTGTTCGATATAAGAATCGTCGTTTTGGATTTCATTCTTGGGGTACGTATCCGATTTGGATTCATCATCCAAAATCAATGTATCGCATTCGATGTGCGATTTGGCTCCAATGGCCGAGGGCATCATTCTAACGGTGCCGCGGAAATTCGCGACCCCACCATGATGGACGACGGATTTGGAAACAATCGTCGAAGAGGTGTCTTTTCCAATATGAATCATACGGGCGCCCGAATCTTGGTATTGCCCTTTGTTTCCCACCGCGATCGTTACGGTAGATCCGCGAGAATGGTCGCCTTTTAGAATACAGGCGGGGTATTTCATGGTCGTCATCGAACCGACGTTGCCGTCCACCCATTCCATGAATCCGTTTTCTTCCACGCGGGCACGTTGAGTCACCAAATTCAAAATGTTGGTCGACCAGTTTTGAATGGTCGTATAACGGACGTGGGCCCCTTTGTTGACTACGATTTCAACCACGCCCACATGGAGGGATTCCTTGTTGTAGGTCGGGGCGGTGCAGCCTTCCACGTAATGGATGTCCGCGCCTTCGTCGGCGATGATTAACGTGCGTTCGAATTGGCCCGTTTTTTGGTTATTGATACGGAAATAAGATTGAAGGGGCTTATCAAGTTTCACGCCCTTAGGAACATAGATGAAGCTTCCTCCACTCCAGCAGGCTCCATTTAACGCACTGAATTTGCTGTCGGCGACAGGAATCACCGTCCCAAAATATTGCTTAAATAAATCAGGGAAAAGTTTTAACCCCATATCGCTAGAAAGGAAGATAACGCCCTTTTCCTGCAATTCGGAAAGCATGTTGTGATAAACGACTTCCGATTCGTATTGGGTGGAGACGCCAGAAAGGAATTTTTGTTCCGCTTCTGGAATCCCAAGGCGGTTGAAGGTGTTTTTAACGGTCTCGGGAATCTCATCCCAAGAGGAATGTTCTCCTTCCGCCACGCGGGTGAAATAGGTGTAAGAATCAAAATCGACGTTATCGAGGGAGGGACCAAAATCTGGCATCGGCATCTTTAAGAACTGACGGTACGCCTTTAAACGGAATTCGAGCATCCATTCCGGTTCCCCTTTGGCTTTGGAAATCTCGCGAACGACGTTTTCGTTTAATCCTTTGCCGGTGTTATAAATCGAGACGTCCTTATCGCGGAAACCATATTGGTATTCTTCGTTTAGGATATCGCTGGGTGCTGGTTTTTTCTCATTCGCCATGGTGCTTTGCCTCCTCTTCTTGGATCAATTTGGCAAAGGCATCCCAGCCAATGGTCGCGCAATGGATGCGGGAAGGCTGGCGATGGGTGTTAGCAAAGCAAAGAGCTTCATCCAAAACGGAAGCATCGTATTCTTCCTGCCCCGTAATCATCTTGGTGTATTCCTCTTGGATTTTTTTGGCTTCTTCGTCTTTTTTGCCAATTAATAAATCGCAAAGGATATCCGTGGAAGCGGTGGAAATCGCGCAGGCGGTGCCATCCCAGCACGCATCGACGATCGTTCCATTTTCTTCCTTGAGCCAAACATCGATATCGTCGATGCAATTGACCGAGGAACTATGCGTGGAAAGATAGCCATCTAAGCTGGAGGGCTTGGCCTTATGACGCGGAGCGTTATAGTGGTCGATGATGATTTCCCGCATCATCATGGGATTGAGTTCAATTGAAGTAGGCATCTAAGAAATGACCTCCATTTTTAACAGCGTCGACGAGGGCGTCGATTTCTTGCTTGGTGGTGTAAAGATAAAACGAAGCGCGGACCGTGGCTACCGTCCCCAACAAGGAGGAAAGGATTTTGGCGCAGTGATTGCCCGAACGGCAGGCAATGCCACGGCTATTAAGGTAAGTCGCCGCGTCTTGGGCAAAGACCCCATTGATATTAAAGGTAACGATTCCCGCTTCGCTATCGGGATTGTAAATCGTGACTTTCCCGGTTTTTTGCAGTTCTTCGACCGCGTATTTTTTTAGCTCGCGTTCGTGCTTTTGAATGTTGTCTAGGCCGATGCTTTCCAAATATTCAACGGCGGGACGCAAAGCGCAGATTTCGGCCAAAGGTTGGGTTCCGGCTTCAAAGCGCATCGGAGGTTCCAAGAAGGAGGCTTCCCCACACATATCGAATTTGACGTTCATACCGCCACCCGTCATATAGGGCTGTGTTTGTTTTAACAAATCGTATTTGCCATAGAGAACGCCAACTCCGGTCGGGCCGCACATCTTATGAGAACTAAACGCCAAGAAATCGCAATCGAGGTCTTGGACATCCATCTTCATGTGCGGAACGCATTGGGCGCCATCAAGAATGAAGATGGCCCCATTTTCGTGAGCCACTTCCGCAAGCTCTTTCATCGGGGCGAGGTAGCCTAAGACGTTGGTTACCCCCGCGATGCTAACGATTTTGGTTTTAGGGGAAATGACCTTTTTAAGGTTTTCTACCGTTAAGCGACCCTCTTTGGTCAAAGGGATGAAATTCACTTGGCAGCCCGTTAGCTCGGCAACGCGGTACCACGGCAAAACATTGGAAGCGTGTTCAGCTTGGGTAATCAAAATTTCATCATCGGGTCCGAGCTTTCTAGCAGCGTACCCATAGGCGATGAGGTTCATGCCGGCGGTATCTCCAGCAGTGAAAACCACTTCGGTGGGGTCGCAATGCAATAAATGGGCAACGGCTTTTCGGGTTCCAAGAACCTTTTGGTCCATGTTGTAGCAAAGGTCATAATCCCCGCGATGGGAATTGGCCGTTTCAAACGAATAGTAACGAACCGTTTCGTTGATCACGCAGTCGGGCTTAAACGTCGTGGAGGCGTTATCGAGCCAAACAAGAGGTTTCCCCTGCATTTGAATATGGTTTCGAAGCATCGGGAAATCGGAACGGATTTTATCGAGATCCAACATTAGATTCCTCCTTCGATCGCCTCGTCGATACGAGAACGATCCGCTTCATCAAAATAAGTTTCGATGGGTTTTAAGTAACCCAAGGTAATGAGTCTGCGGGCTTCTTTGGAGTCCAGCCCGCGGGACATCAAATAGAACATATGGTCTTCGTTGAGTTTGCCAACGATTGCCGCGTGAGAAGCCGACACGTCATTCTCATCGATTTTTAAAATCGGAGAGCAACGGGCCAAGCAGTGAGGATCGAAAACAATGATTTTGGCCGCTTGTCGGGTTTTGGAGGCGCGAGCTCCATGCTGAATCTGACTAACTCCGGTAAAAACTAGATGGCTTTCATTTTCGCTGATGCCGTAATTTTCCATAACCCCCTCGGTATGCGGAGCCAAATGGAAACAGCTGGCTTCAATCGTCTTTTTATCGCTACCTTTGGACAAAACGGCGCCATGGAATTCGCAAGACGCGCCTTCTCCTTCTAGGAATACGAAAAGACGGAACGTACCACTTCCCTTCGAGAAGTCCGCCAAAGCACCGATAAATTTGGCGTCCTTTGCAACGTGAACTTCGATATCCGCGGAAGGGAAGGAGTCAAAACTTGCAATATTAAGACGTAGTTCTTCTCCTTCTTTCACCGAATAGGAAGCGGCTTGAATATTCTGGTTGATTAAAGTCGTTTTCATCAGATACCCGCTTTCTCCTTGGCGGCGCAGACGCCGATGGAAACGTTATTCATACCTGGGTTTTCTTTTTCGATTTCAATGCCGAGTTCCCGTTTAATCCATTCATATCCTTCGCGGTCAATTCGTTCAATGAGGCTAGAATCGCCATTAACGCGAATACGACCATTGATCATGATGGCTACGCGAGTGGGGTGAATCAAATCATATAAACGGGCATAGTGCGAGATGACCAGGAATCCACGTCCCTTAGCCTGCTCTTCTTCGATGGATTTGGCGACAATATTGATGGCATCCACGTCAAGACCCGAATCGATTTCATCTAGCAAAGCAAATTTCGGATCAAGCAATTTCATTTGGAGGATTTCGTTTCGCTTCTTTTCACCACCGCTGAACCCTTCGTTCAAATTGCGATTGCTCATTTCAAAGGGAATGCCCGTTTCCTTATAAGCCTTCTGCAGTTTGGAATAGTATTCAAAAAGCGACATCGGCTTTTGACGGCGAGCATTCATAGCGGCCTTCAAAAAATCAGCGCTGTTTACCCCGGGAATTTCGCTGGGGTATTGGAAAGCAAGAAAAATTCCGGCTTTGGAACGTTGATCAACGCTCATTGCCAAGACGTCTTGCCCATCCAAAGTAATGGACCCTTCCGTCACATTGTAATTGGGATTTCCCATGATCGCGGCGAGTAACGTGCTCTTGCCGTGACCATTGGGGCCAAGGAGGGCCAGGGTTTCGCCTTCATTCAATTCGAGGTCGACCCCTTTCAATATTTCGTGGTCTTGAACCGATACATGTAAATTTTCAATTTTTAGTGTGGACATAAAAAGCACCTCCAAAGGAGCCTGTCTATTTTATGCATCTAGGCATAGCCTATCAAACGAAACGATAACGTCAAACGTAAATTAAGCCCTCTTTCGTCCTAGAAACACATTTATCCGTGTTCCGTGGACAGCAAATAGAATCCCCTTCCTAAGCGAAACCAAGGCTAAAATATAATTTTCAAATCATCAAAAGATAAATATTTTTTGTTATACATTCGCGTTCAGTATTTTTAAAAAGAAATCCGCGTTAGTTTTCAAACCTTTCTTAATAATTAAGAATATTAGGAAGATTTTGACGTTTTCACTCCGCTTACATTTGTCATTTTCTTATACATTAAAATTAAACTTTGAATGAAAAAACGTTTTTTAACATAATCCAACAAAATTTGACCAGTTTGGATTGAGAACAAAACCATTTGATTTCTTCTTTTTACCCCGTAAGAAATAATCCCTCATCATCCCGAATTATTTTTATTGCCTTGATACTCTTAAGAGTATAAACTTCAAAGGCTACGTTCAGACGAAGGAGGAACGATTCCACATGAAGAAAACCAAACTCCTCACATGTTTAGTTAGCCTCACTGCTCTCACCACTTTGGTGGGCTGCAACGAGACCAGCTACAAAGAGGGTGTCGCGATTAGCTTCACCGATGCGAATGGCAAAGTCACGAACTATACAACCAAAGAATTGTTTGAGGACTATCAAGCCAGTAGCAGCACCGCAAGCAGCGATTTTGACAAAATCAAAGAAATTCTAATCCGTAAGTACTATCAGGATCCGAGCCGCGCCGGCGACCTCAGCCTTTTGAAGTCCTCGGCCCAAACCAAAGTTGACGGTATCAAGAACCAAGCGGAGACCAATGCCAAAAATAACGGCACGTCTTACGCGACTGAACTCGAAGCCTTGTTAGATGGCGAAAATGTCGACAACGTTGAAGAACTTTATCAAAAGAAACTCTACGAAGTCGAATCCGACAAATTCAACACCGACTATCAAAGCGACACCAACTTGGTGAAGATGCGTGATGGCAAGGATGCTGACGGTAATAAATTCTTCCCCGAAGACGAAAACTTCGGCAAAGGATCGGAAGGCTATTTGAAGACCCGCATGCCGTACAACGTTTCGCACATTTTGCTCGAAGCTTCCAGCGCGAGCGAATCCGATGCCACAAGCACCGCGGTCAGCGAAACCGAAGCCAAAACCTTTGGCGATGTCATCTTGATGATGGCGGGCGCCAGCACCGTTGACAGCGATAACGGCAAGAAATCCGTCGCCGACGGACGCATGACCTTTGGCGAATTGGCCAAAACCTATTCCAAAGATACCGGATCCGCTGAAAAATACGGCAACCTCGGCATCATGGATACTTCCACTTCCTTCGTCCAAGGATTCCAATACGGCGTTTATGCCTACGACCTCTTCTTCAATAAGAGCACGCATAAGGATGCAGATGCCAAAAAATCGGCCATTATGTATTCCGAAGACGCCAAATTCCGCAACGAAAAAGGCGAGGAAACCCTTCTTTCCGAAGCCACGGCCGCTCATGGCGTTTTAGGCGAAATCGGCACGATTCCCTTCGGTGCCGCCGTCGCTTTGGCCAATGACCAAGTCAACAAGAACTTCCCGTCGCAGCAATATCAAGTCAATGACAATGATTCGGCCTACATGCCGCGCAATGTCATTTGGAACAAATACTTCAACTCGCACCGCATTGCCGTGATCACTCCGAACCGCATCGCCTATAACGATGTCGTCGAAGCGGGATTCACCCAAGCCAGTGAAGAAGCCGCCGCTACCAAATATGCCGAAGCGGAAGGTTATTACAAGAAGGCCGCCGAAGACGCTGCTTGGAAAGGCACCTTAGATAACGATTACGCGAAGCTCCCCGGTTTCCAAAACAACACCAAGGACATCCTTGATGTAAAAGATGCCAGTGGCAACGCCGAAAACGTTCTCACCAACGAAAAAGGACAAATCATCCTTGCCGTTCGTGGCGATTCCGGAACCAAAGGCATCCACTTCATCGTCGTGGAACGCAGCCCGCTCATCGCTTACGCTGGATTCGACAATGGCAAATACGTCGAAACCACCGAATCGAGTTCCAGCAAAGATATCACTTCGCTTTCTGAATACTACACCTTCGAAAACCCGGCTGAATCCAAGAGCTATCCGCAATATACGCATGGCGATACCAAAGTGAACAAGACGACCCTCATCACCATGGGCCTTGATACCACCAAGGAAAATTACAAGACCAACATCGAAGATTTGAAGAGCAAAGTCAAAGCCGCCTATTCCAGCGACCTCGACACCTACGAAGTCCAATACCTGGTCAAAGAAACCAACGCGCAATTCAACGTGGAGAACGCCACGGTCAAAACGATCATGGATTCCGTTTATAACTATTCGAAGCAACAAAGAAAGAAGAACGCGGAAGACGCAGAAAAGTCCATCGACGAAGCCTGGGCCAAATACGCGGAATTCCTCCTTCGCGAAGACGCTTCCCGCGAAACTCGCGCCGATGGTTCCCAAAAACTCATCTCCGAAGTCGCGGCCTTGACCTACAACACCGCCGACGCCCGTGATGGAAAGAACATCTGGGGTATCGTCACCAGCGGCACCCACGCCGGAAAACCGGGCGCCTGCTATAAGAAGTAAGGAGAAACGAACATGAAGAAAATCAAAATCTTCTCCGCAGCCTTCCTTGCTGCGATGACCCTCGGCCTCGCTTCTTGCGGCGACGTCGAAATGAGTCTCGGAAAAGCCGATCAAAACGAGACCATCCTCAAAGATACCGATGTCTTTGGCAATAAACTCCTTGAGATTTATGACAAAGTCGTCGTCAGTGGGGATACCAATAGCGAAAAGATCCTCAATAACGTTCTTTATCTCTATGCCAAATCCTATTTCGGCGACTTCTTCGCGGATTATACCTGCGATACTACCGGAACTTGGAAATTAAACGACGGAGTCAAGCCGGCGGCCTTCTTCCGTGAAGGCGTCAGCGATGAAGTCGCGACGACCAAAGCCTTGGATTTCCACAATTCCATCGTGACTTCTATCATGAAGTCGTTCTGGTCCGTAGTCAGCAATAGTTCCTATCAAAAGAACCAACGCTTCCACGAAGAGCTCTTCGTCAAAGCCCAGCAAGCCGAACTTTATAAGCTCGATAGCAATGTCACCTTCAAAAATGACGGCGCCATCGACGGCTCCAAGACCTACAAGGACGTCATGGGCTACTTCCACGTCCAAAACGATCAATTCTTCTCTTATTATAAGGATTATATTGAACGTTCCTTGTTGCCGAACGCTTATCGCAAGGCTTTAGTCGAACAATACCTCATCGACAACAACTATGGTGCTCTCGGACGTTCCTATGCCCGTAAGGTCCAATATGTTGCTTTGCCGAACCTCGACAAATACGAATCCTCCACCCGTTCCCTTGTTCGTGCCTATTGCAAGCACGTCTTGGATAAGCAGGATAGCGAACTCGGCGAATTTGCTGGCGTCTATAAAGACCTTCACTTCTTGAATCGTCTTTATTCCGGATATTTCACCGCTGAAGAGCAAACCTCTTACGCAACGGTCTTAAATAGTATTTATAGCGAAGCCGGCTTCACCGCTGTTGCCGCTTATAACGTTACCAATGCAGATGGCGACTTGCTCTATACGACCGAAGCCACTTATCGCGAAACGACCTATGGCCAACTCGTTCTCGATTTCAAGGATCTCAGCGATTCTCGCTGGGAAACCGGATCGACCACGGACTTCACCAATTCTGGTGCTTACACCAAAGTCACCGGCCTTGAAATGAAGACCCGTGACATTGTCGCTTCCAGCAAAGTCACCGAAGGATGGTACACCTCTTCCGGTTTGAGCGATCTTCCCTCTTCCATGAAGACCCGTTTGTTCAAGACCCAAGTGGCCAACGAAGTCGATAACCCGGCCTATGCCGACAAACCCATCACGGAAACGATTAAGGACACCTTCACTTGGCGCGTTCAGGGCAAATATTACCTCCGCCCCGAAACGATTCAAACCGGCGAAGCCTATCCGTACGCAATGTATGATGACTCCGGCAAAACCTGGTACATCGTCCGTGTGGACGAAGCCGTCAAATCTCCGAAGCTCCAAAGCAAAGAGAACAGCGACACCAGCTATGAAAACCGCACCTCTGGTGAAACGATGAACCAAATCATTTGGGATATCGCGGACCTCATTGGCGATGGTGATTCCTACAAAAAGGCTGCTCGCCAGTACTTCGTGGAAAAAATGTCGATCTCCTATCATGACGATGACGTCTATTCCTATTTCGAAAAGACGTTCCCGGACCTCTTCGACTAATCCAAAAACACGCTATAATAAGGGACAAGCAATTGTCCCTTATTTTTATAGGGAGAAGGAGCGATTATGGAAGACGTATTCTGCAAAATCATCAAAGGGGAAATCCCCTCCGCCAAAGTCTATGAAGACGATGACGTCCTCGCGATTCTTGATATTTCTCAAGCCACTCGTGGCCACACCCTCGTGATTCCGAAAAAGCATTACGATTCCTTCTTATCCTGCCCCAAGGATTTGATGATGAAGGTTTATGCCGTAGCGCAGCGCATCGGCCAAGCGGAAATGGCCGTGTTAGGAGCCAAGGGCGTGAATATCCTCACCAATTGCGGCGAAGCGGCCGGACAAAGCGTTCCCCATTTCCACGTCCATGTCATCCCGCGGTATATTCGTGGGGAAGGCGGATTCCAAATTAAAATGGCCGAGAACGACACCTCCGGAATGGATTTGCCGCGCTTGGCCTGCGATATCTCGAAAGCGATTCGCTAAATCTAGAACAATTGACCTTGCTTCGGTTCGCCCGCGGCGAGGTCTTTTTCTTCTTGCTCGACACTAGTTCCATAAGGGCGAGCGTCATCGCTAGAATAGAAAGGACGATAGAAAAATCTCCCATCCAACGCCATGACTTTCGGGGTGTTTTCCCCTTTGGCGGTTCCGTTATACGCGGCATCCAAAATCAGCATCTTCGCATCCATGTCATCGATCATGGAGATGGCAAGCGCTTCGCGGGTCACGGGCAAAACAGGGCTACCAAATTCCATTTTGCCATGGTGAGACAAAATGATGTGTTCAAGAGTGACCGCCACTTCGTAACGATGGAAGATATCCGAATTGGCTTGTCTTTCCTTCTCTTGCTCTGCGCTAGAAAGGGAGGCGAATTCAAAATAGCCCAAGTTTTTAGCAATCTCGCGAAGCTCGGCATGGCCGAGTGAAATATGGCCAAGCAATTTGCCTTCCAAGGTATAAACGGTGCCATTAGGACCAGATAGTTCAATTACTTTCCCAATGTCGTGAATCAACGTTCCCGCAAGCATAATATCGCGGTTTAAGGAGGGATAGATTTCGCATACTTTAAGAGCTAAATCCGTCATGGTTAAGCTATGAAACAGCAATCCCGATGCAAAATTATGATGGTTCCGCACGGCAGCAGGCCATTGGAGGTAATGATCCATATAACGGTTTAACATCGCCTTCACCAGCTCGCCAACGACGGGATCGCGGAAGGAATTCAAATACACGTCTAGCTTCTTTTGCAAAATATCTTGATCCACGGGAGCACTAGGAACGAAGATGGACCAATCGATGCCTTTTTGATCCAAGGCTTCGGCCGTCTTGATTTTCAGTTGCAAATGGGAAGCGTATAAAAGGACATTGCCCTGAATCTGGACGACGCACCCTTTTTCGAAAAGTTTATCATCCTCCGGTTGGTAATCCCATTTCTTGCCATCGATCGTTCCAGAGCAATCTTGAAGGGTCACCGTCAAATAGGGTTTGCCTGCAGAGCTCACGCATTTTTTGGAATCAGCAACTAGATAGGGCCCAAAGACCTCTACGCCGTCTTTTAAATCTTTAATCAGCATTCTCGTTTTCCTCCATCGTATTTTGAATGTCTTGCGATTGGTATCCTTTGCGCATCAACGCTCCAAAGATGCGTTGACGCAATTCATATCCTTCATATTTCTTCTCGTACCTCGCCCGATAGGTGAAATAATCTTTGAGAAGGGCGTTACGTTCCGACTCTTCGTCATTGACGCTCGCGCATTCTTTCGTAGCCAGAATCGCAATATCTTCGTCAAAGCCCCGTTGAATTAAGCCCTGAATCATCTTGGTTTGTTTCTTCGCGTTAGGAGCTTTTTCGTTCCGTTTATTGAGCAGCGCCGCATACCTAAGGGCTTTGTTCTTTTCGTTTTCTTCGTCGAAAACCAGTTTGGAAAGGATTTCGTCTCGAATCCCTTTTTTCTTTAATTCGTAAAGGATTCTCTTTCGGCCATAGGATTTGAAATCCGCGATATCCGAAGCGTAGACTTTCGCGTACATCTCATCGTCCAATAACCCAATTTTGATTAAGCGCGAGCAGATGGCGGATATCGTCTCTTGACTGGCTTTTTTGGACTCGAGTTTCGCGGATACTTCATGGATCGTTTTGCTGCTTCCCGAACAAAGTTTTAGGGCATAATCGTAATATTCGTCCAATTGGGCCGCCTTCTTTAATTGGGCGAATTCCTGAGAAGAAATCTCTTTCCCCTCGTAAAGGGGCTGATCTGTAAAGCTATGGAGGCCCATTTCCAGTTTGGAACCATCATTAAAAACAACAAGAACGCCTTTCTTTTTTCTTTCTATCGATGCAATAACTTTACCAGTTTTGACGGACGACACGACGATACACCTCCATGATGTTTTGATAGAACCGCTCCAAAGAATAGACATCAATGATTCCCAAAGCGGACTGAATGATTTTTTCTTTGGCTTCTTCTTTTAAATTCATGACATGCTCCAAACGTTCCGGAAAATCCTTTTCGTCAAAAAAGAAGAACCCCGTGGAGCCGTCTTGAATCGTTCCGACGAGATTATCGTCGTATCGAGCCAATACCGGCAGCGACGCTGCCATCGCCTCCATAAACGTCAATCCCTGCGTTTCGGTGACGGAAGCGGAAACGAAGCAATCCCCCAAATGATAGAATTTTTGAGTTTCGTTTGGAGATACCTTCCCCGTGAAAACCACGTTGGATTCGATTTGAAGTTCGTGAGCAAGGTCTTGTAGTTCTTTTTCAGCAGGCCCCCAGCCTGTAATGACGAATTTAGTTTTACGGGACGGAGAATTCTTAAGGAAACGGGCATAGCCACGAAGCAACACATCAATGGATTTTTCTTTCGCTACGCGGCCCAAAGACAATACCACATATTCATCCGGCTGGATTCCGTATTTTCTTTTCAATTCTTCTGTTTCCGATTTATTTTCGTTTTTCAAAGAGAATCGCTCAAAATCGATGCCGGTAGGGATAACGGCCACATTGGCGTCAACCCCCACCATTCGAAGATAGTCGTAAGTTTTTTCGCTGGGAGAGATAATCGCACCAAAATCCCTTGTTTTTTCCCGGTAAAAAGCACGGATGCAGTGTCTAGCAACGCGGTCGAAATGCCCGTGGGTAATGTAATAGGTATAGTCCTCAATCATCGTATGGAAGGTGTAGATCTTCCCGATGTGAAGCTGATCCGCCATCATCGAGCCAAAGATGCCAACGCTGGAATCGGTTTGAACGTGAATCACGTTAGGATGAAAATCACGAATGATTTGAGCGGCCTTTCGGTTATAAGGGGTAGGGAGGCGATAATTGTAAAGACGCTTCAATTGAATGCCCGGGACACGGACGACACCATCTTCATAGGCAAACTGGTTCCCATAGGGGTTGGTCGTGACAACCAAAACCCTCTCTCCGTGCGCCTTTAAAGTAGTAGCCAAGTTATAGGTGGAGGTGGCTACCCCATTAATTTCGGGTGGGTAGGTATCCGAAAAAAGAACGATATTCATCGTTAAATCTCCCAGTTGGACCATCCGGATTCTTCGCTTTGGTCCTTCTTTTTCTTTTCTTTTTTCCGCTTAACCTTTTTTGGTTTTTCTTCTTGGATGGGGAGGGGGCTGGTCTCCGTATTGCGGCGGCGGCTTCTCCGCTGTTCTTTTTCCGGTTCTTGGCCGACTTTCATGTAGGTAGAAGATAAGTCGGTGGTATGGGAATTGATGGGGTCTTGCGTGGTCAAAGCTTCTGCCTCTTCCTCGCTCTTTTTGCGGAACGTGGCCGTTAAGCGGCGTTGCATTTCCTTGCGAGAGAATTGACTGGTCTCATACATGGTGTCCGCGGAACGCTTACGTTCATCAAAGGTCTCAAGTTGCAAAGTGACATAGGTTTTTCTGGAAGCAAATTCGGGGGCAGCCCCGCCACGAGAATGATAGAAGGCACTGACGACCCCCGAAATCAATAAAACGATGTGGAAGGTTGCACTACGCCAAAGGATCTGGGTGGCCGAAATAACACCTTGGCTGGAACCAAAGAAATTGGTGAAGATGGCGTTATAGAAAATTTCGGCAACACCAGCACTTCCCGGAAGAGGAATCAAACCTGTGACCATTTGGTGGAAGGCCATGAGGAAGGAGGCGCGGACCATGGAATTCCCATAGTTTTTCAAAGAGACAAAAACAAAATGCGTGTCCTCTCCCCACGCATGCATCGCAAGGCCACAGAAATAAGGCACGGAGAAACGGAAGAAAATGAGGATAAGGAACAAAGTGAAGAGGAGAATCAAAACAGGGATATTGGACTGCAAACGGCGCAACTCGATTTTGAAGTTTTCAACCTGAACGCGTAAAGACTCGCGGGTTTTATCAGGGTGCTTCAAAAGATGGATTTTTCCTAAAAAGCCAATGACGTAATGCAAAATGAAATTGTGGAGACGGTGACTATAACTCATGACGAACAGAATGAGGATAACGGACAAATTGATGACGAAACCGATAATAATGAGCGGCCACATCGGAACGGTAAAAGAATAGTCGAATAACGTAATGACGGGATTAATGCCAATCATGGTGTTCCACTCAAAGATAAGGGCCACCCCACCAAAAATAATCAACGCGGATTGGTACAAAATGAAGAACATGACCATGATGGAAGCGCCATTAGAAACCAAGATTCCCTGGCTCTTCATCGTATAGACCTGCATGACCTGTCCCCCACTCGACCCCGGGGTGACGTCACTATAGAATTGGCCAACAAGGGCGCAGGCTAAACCCTGGTGAAAACGATATTTTCGTGTATAGAGCCGGCAGAAGATAACCAGGATCAAAGCTTCAATGCAATAAGTGAGGGCAACGACGCCAAACGTAAGCAAAACATAACGCCAGTCTGATTGGCTAAAGGCCGTCATGGCATCGTTAAAATTATCGCCCCAAAGTGAAATGACCAAAGAAATCGCGGTGGCAACGAGAACGACGACGATGTAGATGAGATATTTGAACCGCTGAGACTTTTTCTTAGGTGGCTCTTGGTTGGTATTCATTTGATATTCGGCCATGGGCTAGTCTATTTTAGACTAGTTCCTAGGAACATGAAACCCATCCCCGGTGAAAACAAAGAAAAACGGAAGAGATTCCAGATTTTATTTTTCACGCTTCTTAGGGTCAAAATGGGGCATTGGAAGGAGTTTATGCAGGTTCATTCGATGCAAGCGATCGATTCTTTCTTTCGTGGTTAAATCCGCGCATTCTCCCGTTTGAATATAGTGATCCAAAGTCGCATAGGTGAAGCCTAGTTTATCTTCATCGCTGCAACCAGATAGGCCGTCGCTAGGTGTCTTTTCCACAAGATGAGAAGGTAATCCCAGGACCCTTCCTATTTGTTTTACTTCTTCCACCAAAAGAAGCATTAAAGGACTCACGTCCCCCGCGGAATCACCGAATTTGGTGGAATAGCCTACATAATCTTCGCTGCGATTGCAGGTATTGATGACGCGTCCTCCCCCTTCTATGGACTGCGCCACGGCATAAAGAGTTGCCATGCGCAAACGAGGTGGCAAATTAATCCGAGCATCATGACTTAAAGAACAGGATGCCTCTATGTCCTTCTTCATGCCAAGGAACCCGTCGTTAATATTGATTTCCATAAAGGGAATATCTAAAAAGCGAACCAAGGAACGAGCATCTTCGATGTCGCTTTGAACTCCATTGGGCATTAAAACACCTAAAACCCTTTCTTTCCCAAGGGCTTTCACGCACAAAGCCGCGCAAACAGAAGAATCTTTTCCGCCAGAAATCCCAATAACCGCCTTGCATTTTGGACCATTGTTCTCAAAATAATCCACCAGCCATCGAATCAATTCTTCCGCTGTTCTTTCAGGATTTTCTAGCATCTTCACTCCCTCCTCTTTTTTACCATTATTCTACGCATTCTTTTTGGATAAAAAAGCCCGTGAAATACCTCGAATTATGTTGACATTTTTCACCATGATACTAGCATTAAAACCGAAAGGAACTAGTTTTATGAACTACATACTTAGTGCTACCTCCACCGCCGACCTCACCAAAGAGGAATTCCGCAATCGGAACATCCATTATCTTTGCTTCCATTTCAACCTCAACGGAGTCGATTACGTCGATGATTTAGGACAATCCATCCCCTTCGACGAATTCTATGAACGCATGTCCAAGGGTGAAATGACCAAAACCAGCCAGCCCTCCACTGGAGACTACATCAACTACTTCACGCCATTCCTCCAAGAAGGCAAAGACATCTTGCATGTCAGCCTTTCCAGTGGGTTAAGTGGCGAATACAACTCGGCAAACCTCGCTGCAGAAATGCTCAAGGATCAATTCCCTGAACGCAAAATCCGCATCGTGGATAGTTTGGGTGCTTCCAGCGGCTACGGCTTGTTCATGGATAAATTAGCCGATTTACGGGATGAAGGCATGGGATTAGACGAACTAGGCGATTGGGCCGAGGAACACCGCCTTGAGCTCCACCATTTCTTCTTCTCCACCGATTTGAAATATTATGTCCGCGGCGGTCGCGTTACCCCCATCGCCGGTTTCTTCGGAAACTTGCTTAACATCTGTCCCTTGCTCCATATGGATGAGAATGGGAAGCTCATTCCGTTAGAAAAAGTCCACGGAACCAAAAAGGTGGAAAAGCGAATCGTCGAGAAAATGGTTGAAAACGCCAACGATGGACTCGACTATAACGGAAAAGTCTTTATCTCGATGTCTCACTGCATGGATCTTGCAATGCCCGTGAAAAACATGGTCGATGAAAAATTCAAGAACATGAACGGAAAAGTCGTCATCCATTCTATTGGAACCACGATTGGATCCCATACGGGGCCTGGCACGGTCGCCCTCTTCTTCTGGGGCAAAAGCCGCGCGAAATAATTCGCATTTCTAACATAAAAACGGCAGGGGGCCTGCCGTTTTTATGTTGTTCTACCAATTAGAGCGATTCGTGCGCGTGACGAGCGATAACGTCTAGTTGCTGTTCTTTCGTCAAATCGATGAACTTAACCGCATAACCAGAGACGCGGATCGTGAAATTCGCATATTCGGGTTTTTCCGGGTGCTCCATCGCGTCTTTAAGCTTATCGATGCCGAAGACGTTAACGTTAAGGTGATGGGCGCCTTTATCAAAGTAGCCATCGAGAATACAGACGAGGTTTTTCACTCGTTCCGCATCCATTTTCCCAAGAGTATTCGGAGGAATCGTCTGGGTGTTGGAAATGCCATCTAACGCATATTCATACGGAAGTTTTGCTACCGAATTGAGGGAAGCGAGCAAGCCGTTTTTCTCCGCTCCATAGGCAGGGTTAGCACCCGGGGAGAGCGGTTCTCCCGCTTTGCGGCCATCTGGCATTGAACCCGTGGCCTTTCCATAAACGACATTGGAAGTAATCGTGAGGATCGAGGTCGTGGGCTCGGAATCGCGGTAGGTGTGGTGCTTCTTGATCTTCTTCATGAAGGTTTTCAGCAACCAAACGGCGATGTCGTCCGCGCGGTCATCGTCATTGCCATAACGGGGGAAGTCGCCTTCGATTTCATAATCCACGACTAGACCCGTTTCGTCACGGATGGTCTTGACTTTGGCGTAGCGAATCGCGGAAAGGCTATCGACAACGTGGGAGAATCCCGCGATCCCTGTAGCAAACGTGCGGCGAACATTCGTATCGATGAGGGCCATTTCGGCGGCTTCATAATAATAACGGTCATGCATATATTGGATGAGGTTCAAGACATTCACATAAATGCCCGCGAGCCATTCCATCATGTCGTCATAGCGTGCCATGACTTCGTCGTAATTCAAATATTCGGAAGTAATCGGGCGGTAACGCGGACCCACTTGATCGTGCGTTTTTTCGTCAACGCCGCCGTTAATCGCGTAAAGCAAGCACTTAGCCAAGTTTGCGCGGGCGCCGAAGAATTGCATTTCTTTGCCGGTTTCGGTTGCAGAGACGCAGCAGCAAATCGAATAGTCGTCTCCCCAAATTGGGCGCATCACATCATCGTTTTCATATTGGATGGAGCTGGTTTTCACCGAAATATTCGCCGCATAGGACTTAAATCCTGCAGGAAGGCGCTTCGAATACAAAACTGTGAGGTTGGGTTCGGGAGCAGGGCCCATGTTCTCTAGGGTGTGAAGGAAACGGAAATCGCTTTTGGTCACTAGGCTGCGGCCATCTTGCCCCATACCGCCAACTTCCAGGGTCGCCCAAACGGGGTCACCAGAGAAAAGTTGATTGTAGGAGGGGATGCGGGCGAATTTGACCATTCGGAGTTTCATAACGAGGTGATCGATGAGCTCTTGGGCTTCCGTTTCAGTAAGGATGCCTTTGCGTAAATCGCGTTCGATATAAATATCAAGGAACGTGGAGATACGGCCTACAGACATGGCAGCGCCATTTTGCGTGCGGATGGCGGCAAGGTAACCAAAATAGAGCCATTGCACCGCTTCTTTGGCGTCTTTGGCCGGTTGAGAAATATCAAAACCAAACGAGGCAGCCATTTGCTTCATTTCGCGGAGCGCCTTCATCTGATCCGCGATTTCTTCGCGCAGGCGGATGACATCTTCCGTCATCGTGCCATCGCCGCATTCGGCGAGATCTTCTTCTTTTTTCGCTAGCAAAAAATCGATGCCATAAAGGGCAACGCGGCGATAATCGCCAACGATTCTGCCGCGGCCATAGGCATCGGGAAGACCCGTTAAGATTTTGTTGTGACGGACTAATTTCATCTCCGGGGTATAGACATCAAAGACCGCTTGGTTATGGGTTTTGTGATAATCCGTGAAGATTTTGTGGAGTTCGGGGTTGGGGGTATAGCCATAGGTTTGGCAGGCTTTTTCCGCCATCTTGATGCCACCATAAGGCATGAAGGCGCGCTTTAAAGGCTTATCGGTTTGCAAGCCGACCACCTTTTCCAATTCTTTCGTTTTATCGCCAATATAAGCGGGACCGTAGGCGTTAATGGAGGAAACCACCTCGGTTTCCATGTCCAAAACGCCGCCTTTGGCACGTTCTTGATGCTGCAGATCCTGCACCATGTTCCAAAGCGTTTCGGTTGCGCCGGTCGGCCCTTCCAAAAAGGAAGCGTCTCCTTGATATTCCGTATAGTTTCGTTGAATAAAGTCACGAACGTTGACGTCTTCATTCCAGTGTCCGGGGGCAAAACCCTCCCATTGTAATTTCTCTTCCATGTTTTCCCTCCTTTGGGGGCATGCAATATTTTGAGAGTTTAGAGGAAGCGTTTCTTTGATTTCAATCAATTTCGCTTCATTTTTTTACAAGAATGTTTTCCGCGTTTTTTACCCGTTCATTCGAGGGGGGTTCTACCTTTCCAAGCGAATAATCCAAATGAAGCTCTTTCCATTTGAATTCCCCCATTTTATGGAAGGGGAGCACTTCCACCCGTTCCACGTTATGGAGGTTATCGATGAAACGACGGGTTGCATTCAAATCCTCGTCGAAATCCGTGTATCCCGGCACTAAGACATGGCGAATCCACACGGGCTTATGGATTTCATCCAAGTAACGAAGCATATCGAGAATATTTTCATTGCTTTTGCCCGTTAGAACACGATGCTTTTTGCTATCGATTTCTTTGATATCGACAAGCAACAAGTCCGTTACCTTCATAAGGCCTTGGAAGCGGGGGAAGAATGGCTCTTCTCTTGTAAATGGGGATCCCGAAGTATCGATGCAGGTGGATATCCCTTTTTCTTTGGCTTTCGTAAATAGTTCCGTCAAGAATTCGATTTGAAGCAAGGGTTCTCCTCCACTGACGGTGATGCCGCCTTCTTCGCCCCAATAGGATCGATAGCGTAACGCTTGTTCCAGAATAGAATCCGCTGATCGAAGTTCTCCACCAGGAGTAGCCCACGTATCGGGGTTATGACAATAAAGACAACGCAAAGGACAGCCTTTCAAAAAGATAACAAAACGGATTCCCGGGCCATCCAGGGATCCAAACGTTTCGATCGAATGAATGTTTCCTTGCATCTAAAATCCTCTCAGCACGCTTATTATCTTTTTAAAATATCGAAACTCCCTTGATTTCAATCAAGAATTGACAATTTCTACCAACGCATCGAAATCGCAGATTCGAAAAGCAGAACGTCCCTTCTTTTCCAAGACACCATCTTGCAGCAATTCGCTGATTTTTCGAGATACCGTCTCAGGACGAAGGGATACCGCCGAAGCAATATCGCTTAATTTCATCGAGAAGGAATCACGGTGAAACTGCGAAGCGCGATAAGCAAATAGTCGAGCGATTTTGGCTTTGGGGTCTGTGGTAGACAGAATCATATTTCGTTCATTCGCATCGTGAAGTTTTTTCGAAAGGATCTCGATCACGGACAAAGCGCCGCGCCCATCCTTTAGATGATTCCGGACGATGGAGACGGGAACTTTACAGACCACCACTTCATCCATGGCAATGCCATGGAAGGGGAAAGTGGGTTGTTCGAGAAATAAACCCTCCCAAATCCATTCTCCCTTACCGAAAAACGCGACAATCTTTTCTCTGCCGTCCGAATCGTAATTTACAAGTTTGATGTTCCCTTTATGAATCAAGTAAAGGGAGTCGGCAGGATCGCCAAGAGAAAAAATCGAATCGCCTTTTTGGTAAGTCGACTGAGTCGCCGAAGTAAAAAGCGAATCCTTTTTCCCTTGCTTCTTGTCTTCCTCAAAAAGCCACGCGGATACACATGGAGAGGGGCATTGTTGGCATGGCGTCTTGGTTTTCATAAATAACATTGTCGAACGTTTCAATATTGACTCTAGCAAGATACATGGAAGAAAGAAGAAATCAAGCAAAATACCCCAAAGCTTCTTTGCCTATTTCTCGGGCTTTTTTACCTCTTTATAGGACGTTGTCAAAACTTTGGTCCTCTTTTGTTGCAACATTCTCTCACACGCCTAAAATGAGGAATCATCAGTAGTGAAAGAGAAGGGTGCTTGTCTTTCTCTAGCGTCTTGAGGAGTATCGGTATGGCAGTTATTTACGACGAAAGTCTCGATGGGAACTTAGATATTGAGGAACCAAAAATCTGCGTCATGAAGCGTTCGGGCGAACGAACGAGTTTTGATCGCATGAAAATCGTGGAAGCTATCCGCGGGGCCAACGAAGAAGAAGGCATCGTTTCTGAGCGTTTAACCGAAGAACAAATCAATGGAATCGCTTATGGCATTATGAAGGATGCCATGAATGCGGGACGCGATTTGTCCGTGGAAGAAATCCAGGACAAAGTCGAGGATGCTTTGATGGGCACCGGCAAATACAAGGTTGCCCGTCTTTATATCACCTATCGTTACAAGCACGGCGAAAACCGAAAAATGAGCGATATCGACCAGAAAATCGCTGGTGTTGTCGAACGCTCTAACGAAGAAGTCAAACAAGAAAACTCCAACAAGAATCCGACGATTCTTTCCGTTCAACGCGACTATATGGCCGGGGAATGGAGCCGTTATTATACGAGCCGTTATTTGCTTAGCGACGACATCGTCCAAGCTCACCGCGAGGGCATCATCCACTTCCACGACGCCGACTATTTTGCCCAGCACGAGCACAACTGCGACCTCGTTAACCTCGAGGATATGCTTCAAAACGGAACCTGCATTTCGGGCACTCATATCGATACCCCGCATAGTTTCTCCGTCGCTTGCACCGTTGCCAGCCAAATTGTAGCCCAAGTCGCTTCGAGCCAATATGGTGGACAAACGATCACCATGAGTCACTTGGCTCCGTTTGTCGACGTTTCGCGCAAGAGAATTGCCAAACGTTTAAAAGCAGAATTTGAATCCGCTGGCATCGAAACTTCCAGCGATAAGTTCAATCACTTGGTTGAACAAGAAGTCCGCAAGGAAATCGAAACGGGCTGCCAAACCATCCAATATCAGTTGATCACGTTGCAATCCACCAACGGCCAAGCTCCTTTCGTGACCGTCTTCCTCTATCTCCACGAAGTCCCGGAAGGCCGCACTCGGGATGACCTCGCCCTCATTATCGAAGTCATGCTCAAGCAACGCATTCTTGGAGTCAAAGACCGCACCGGGCAATATATCACCCCGGCATTCCCCAAACTCATCTACGTCCTTCAAGACGACAACATCGACGAAGGAACCCCCTATTTCTATTTGACCAAATTGGCCGCGGAATGCACGGCCAAGCGCATGGTCCCCGACTACATCTCCGAAAAGAAGATGTTCGAATTAAAGGGTGATTGCTACCCCTGCATGGGTTGCCGTTCCTTCTTAACTCCGGACCGCTTCACCGATGCGGGCATTGGTAACATTGCCAACGCTTTGGATTATGTTCCCGGTAAGCACCGCTACTACGGCCGCTTCAATCAAGGCGTCGTCACCATTAACCTTGTCGATGTGGCTTGCTCTAGTGGCAAAGACGAAGAACGCTTCTGGGAGATCTTCCGCGATCGTTTGGAACTTTGCCACCGCGCCTTGCAACTTCGCCACAAGCGCTTGCTCGGCACTCCAAGCGACGTGGCCCCAATTCTTTGGCAGGATGGGGCTTTGGCCCGTTTGAAGCCAGGAGAAACCATTGATAAGCTTCTCTTCAATGGCTATTCCACGATTTCTTTGGGCTATGCCGGACTCGCCGAATGTGTCTATTACATGAAAGGCATTTCCCACACTTCGGGAGCAGGGGAAGAATTTGGCATTCGCGTCATGAAGCTTCTCAATGATTCCTGCGCTAAATGGAAGAGAGAAGAAAACATCGACTATTCCGTCTATGGCACTCCTCTCGAGTCCACGACCTACAAATTCGCCAAGTGTCTCCAAAAGCGTTTCGGCATCATCCCCGGAGTTACTGACCATAACTACATCACCAATTCCTATCACGTCAACGTCCGGGAAAAGATTAACGCCTTCGATAAATTGACCAAGGAAGCCCAATTCCAACAGCTTTCTCCAGGTGGAGCCGTGAGCTATGTTGAGGTCCCGAACATGCAGAATAACATCCCTGCGGTTCTTGCGATTATGAAACATATCTACAACACGATCGTCTACGCGGAGCTCAATTCCAAAAGCGATCTTTGCGAGAATTGCGGTTATACCGGCGAAATCAAAATCGTCAAAGACGAAACCGGCAAACTCGTTTGGGAATGCCCCAATTGCGGCAACCGCGACCAAAGCAAGATGCATGTTGCCCGTAGAACCTGCGGGTATATCGGCACCCAGTTCTGGAATCAGGGCCGCACGCAGGAAATCCAAGACCGCGTCCTGCATCTAAGCTTAGGAACCTTGGACGAAGAAGCTGAGAAGAAAAAAGCGGAAGAAAATAAATAAAATAGAAAGCCACAGGGATTCCTTGTGGCTTTTCGATAGGAGGACAAAGATGCATTACGGACAAATCATGATCGCCGATAGCGCGAACGGAGCAGGGATTCGCCTCACCCTATTTGTTTCGGGATGCACGAATCATTGCCCCGGGTGTTTTCAGCCAGAAACTTGGGACTTCTCTTTTGGAGAGCCTTATACCCAAGAGGTGGAAGACAAAATCCTCGACGAACTTCAAAAACCCTACTACGACGGATTGACGATTTTAGGAGGCGAACCTTTTGAAATCGAAAATCAACCCGCCCTTCTCCCCCTAATTAAGCGCGTTCACGAAATGAATCCGAAACGAACGATTTGGATGTATACCGGGTTCCATTACGAAGACCTTTTGCCGGGCGGAAAACGCTACACGCCCTTCACGGATTCCATTTTGGATAAGATTGATATCCTCGTGGATGGGCCCTTTCAAGAAGAAAACAAAAACATCTCTTTGAATTTCCGCGGATCCACCAACCAACGAATCATTGATATCCCCCAAACAAGAAAAGCGGGGCGCATCGTCTTATCCCCGCTTCAAGAAAGTTCTCTTCTTTAATCGTCTTTTTCACTCCAACCAATCTTCTCGGCGAATTGGTTATTCACCGCGATTTTTAGTTGATAACGATCTTCTTCTAGCTCACTAGCAGGAGAGAGGAAGACCAAAGCCCCATTTTTCTCTTGGCTTGCCCGGTGGGCGGGCATCACTTTATAAGTGAGCCTTCCTTTTTGTTTCATCGAATAATCCTTGTCGAGAAAGGAAGAACGCTCTAGTACGGCAAGCAATTGGTAACGAGGGGAATCTCCTTCCGCGCGATATAAGGCAAAAGGCCCTTCCCCTTGCCAAGATAGATGCACGCCATCCATCGCATAGGAAGCTTGGAAGTGCTGAATAGGAGTAAAGACTTCGGGAGGAACAAACCCTTTTATCACATAGGTATGCCCTGGAATGGTGGGGAAAGAAACTTCCGTCCCTTCGACGTTGACGTACGCCCCTTCTTCGCTTTCCACTTGAATCGCGGGGGTAATCCCCTCATAACGAATCCGTGCTTCTTGCCCTTTCAAAGAGAGAAGACGAACTTCTTGAATCACCCCGCCTTCATAACGGCAGGAAATCTCGAAATTGCCACGGGCTTTTAATCCGCGGAAGGATACCTTTTTCCAAGAAGAAGGCAAGGCAGGTAGCAAAGAAATATATCCTTCATGACTTTGAAGGAGCATCTCCGCAATCCCAGCCGTCGCTCCAAAATTTCCATCGATCTGGAAAGGCGGATGGACGTCCCAAAGGTTCGGATGGGTCTTCTTTTCTAGGAGCATTCTTAATAAACGATAGCAATGGTCTCCATCCCCAACGCGAGCCCAGCAGCAAAGGCGATGTGCCAAAGCCCAGCCGGTGGAGAAATCCCCGCGAAGTTCCAAGGTGCGTTTCGCCGCGTCTAACCACGCAGGAGTTTGATGGGTGATTAAGCTTCCCGGCATTAAACCAACGAGCTGAGAAAGATGACGGTGATGATATTCGCCGATTTCCCCGTAGAAATGCTCTTCTTGGTATTCTTTGATTTGCCCGCTGTAGCCAATTTGGACGGGGTCGTAATGGTTGGCTTGAAGACATTCTAATTTTGTGGTGTCGTCTTCTTTTCCTAAAACCGCGGCGATACGTAGGTCATTTAAAGCATTATCCTGCATCATTTGCTCGTCAAAAGCGCAGCCAACCGTGTGATAATATTGCTGAGCAGGGTCGCTTAATACCCAGTGTCCACCTAAAAGCTGCTCCGGGGAAGCCGAATACGAGCAAAGATATTTATCGTCATATTTTTTGACGCAGCGGACAAAGAATTTCGCCATACCATGAACGGCGGGTTCGACGTATTGGGATGCAAAATCCTGATCTAAGGTAAAGGCATAGGCATCATAGAACAAACGACTGGTCATTCCTCCGGTTCCAGGACCCGAATGAGTTTGATGACGCATACCCTCAATTTCGTAGGCAAAAGCACCTGTTCCGATGATCCAACCGCATTTCCCTTCCCCCGCTTCATAGGAGGTGGGATTTTCTTCCTGAACCCATTTCGACGCGCTGGTTTGCGCATAAGGCAAATAGGCCAAGAAGAAATCTGCATAGGCATCAAAAGTTTCGCCAAGATTCGTGACAAAAGCGGGCCAGTAATTCATCTGGATATTGATGTTATGCCAGAATCCGCTCCCCCACGGGGATTTATCATGAGCCGTCCATACTCCTTGCAAGGAAGCGGGCAAACTACCTTTTCGAGAAGAAGAAACCAAAAGGTGACGGCCGTATTGGAAATACAATTCTTCTAAATAGGGAATGGATTCCCCTTGACGGCAGCTTTCTAATAATTCATCCGTATAACGAACGTCTTCTTTTCCTCCAAGATCCAAGTCCACGCGTCCCATTAAGGAGACATAATCTTGGAGATGACGTTTCCTAAGCTCGGCATAACCAAGTTCCATCGCGTTTTGAAGACGTTTCGCAACATCTTCATGAGGATCTTTTCCTTCCGCCTTATGGCTGAAGAAAGTCTCAGGGCAAAGCGAATAAGAAGTTCCCGCGACATAGAAAATCGATACACGGGTCGCTCCTTTGATGCAAAAAGCCGCTTCTTTTTGTTCCACGGCTCCATTAGAAACTACTCCCAGCCTTCCTTCATAAATCAGGTTTTTGGCAGGATGGGTTCCTCGCATCACAAGAACATTTTGCTCAAAATAGATCTTTCCTTCTCTTCCGCCATCTTCGATGCTGCGTTTTCCCAAATAGGAGATGACAAGGCCAATCTTCAAATCAACGGGCTGATTCGTTTCGATGGAATAAGCGAAACAATGATCGGGGTAGGAGCAAAAGCATTCCCTTTGGATGCGATTGCTTCCATCAAAAAAGGAAGAGGAGGCACATCCGGTTTGAAGAGACAAGGAACGGAGGTAGTCCGTGATGCTATTTTGGGGTTGATAGGCGATATGGATCTCCGAAAAGGAGGAAACACCCCCATGCGGATAGTCGTTTGCATATTCATTCGTGGTGAATTGGATTTCCTCATCTTCAATCCCGCCAAACACGCTTGCCCCGAAATACCCATTTCCAATGGGAAGGGAATATTTCTCCCATCCTTCGATGTTCATGGGCGCAGGTTGCCCGTAACGTAATTCTAATTTCTTCATAAAACGCCCCTTTTAAATTTCGCTTGTAGAAATCGACCAACGGTAATTATTCACGCGCAATCCTTCTGGACGGTAAGAAGGAAGCTGCTTCGCTTCCAGTTCTTCAATCGAATCGATTTCTCCCTTTAAATAAGCGTTTAATCGGCGTTTTGCATAGGCCATCCGTTCTTTTAATCCACCGAGTCGCGCACATTGGATTTCATAGCCAAAGGCTTTGTTTTCTTTGAGCCACATTTTTTCAAACGCGTCTTGGAAAACATTCAAGGATTCCACGATGGCATCGCATTCGTCGCAAAGGAATCTAAGCTCCTTCTTATCTTGAGCAAAATAAGCTTCATGGGCCTTGATTCCCCAATAGGCTTTATGTTCTAAAACCCCACACAAAGAAGCAACCATATCAAAGACGTAACGGTAAGGCTCATTCCGTTTTCCCGCTTCCTCAATTTCTATTTTCATCGCCTTAAAATCCATGGGATCCAATTCTTTGAAGTCCAAGTCATAGACGCCCATCAAGGGATCGGAATAAAGCAGGCATTTGGATAAGCTATTGGCCCCGCCAAGCGGCTTGCCTTTTAGGGTTCCTAAATTTGGTTTATCTAAAAGCAGGAAATCTTCAAAAGACAATCCAAGGACATCCTTCATTTTTTTCGCGATGTCTGAAACATTCTCGTTCCCTTTGGCAAACTCGGAAGCCGCGAAAATAACGGGCAAGGCTTCATAAAGGGAGCATTCTTTTCCGTTATCTCCCCAGAGGGTAAGCAGGTAATGCTCCACATGATTTTTTCTCATGCTTTGGAAAGAAGCTTTCAATAGACCGAGCGAATAGGCATTCTGCGGGCAGAATCCACGCCAGGTATATCCGGCGCCAGCGAACCAAACGGGATGATGGAATTCGCCATAGAATTCAAACATGCGGTCATAGAAGTGGGGATCTTCATGCCCGTAGTCCCAATAGGCGAGGCTGACGTTAGAAGGAATCCGATTCACCACCTCTTCGGGAGCGTGGAAATTTTCAATGTCGATTTCATCCAAATAATGGCCATTATTAGACAAACGAACGAACATATCGCCCCACATATGGCAGTCAAAATCATATTTTTTGGCTATTTTAGCCACGCGTTCCAAATGGCGGGCGATGATTTCGCCTTGCTTTTCGTAACCATATTCCCGGAGATGCTTCCCATATCCAAGGTTATAGGCTTCATCCATTCCAATGTTGAGGTTTTTCGAAGTAAAGCAAGCCCGGACATTGGCGATTAAGCGTTCAATGAAATCGTATACCTCTGGCTTATCCACGTTGAGGATATCGTCGATATCAAGCAGTTTTTGGAAGCAGCCAAGTTTCGCTGGATTCGTGAAATGCGCCAGGGTTTGGATGCAGGGAATAAGTTCTACTCCTTTGGAAGCGCAATAACGGTCCAATTCTTGGATTTCCTCCTTGGAATAGGCCCCGCGAAGATATCCAAAATAGGGCTCCCCATCAATTTCATAAATATCTTCGCTATAAAGTTCTAACGTGTCGTAGCCCATCTTGGCAATCAAATCCACGAAGCGAATCAATTCGTCGTGATTTAAAACCCCATTACGGGAAACATCGACCATAACACCGAAATGCTGATATCCTTGCATACAAAATCCTCTGTTAGCTTGATTGTACATGGAATTCTATCAATCGTTTCTTCCTATTTTCACCATGAGTAAAAAACATGAAAAACTTGTACAAAAAACAAACCAGCAAAATCATAGTTTTATTAGATTCCGTAGGCCAAAACTCCTCTTTATGCCATAATGAGCACATGAATTTCACTTTAGAAAATAACGTTTTACGGATCGGGGTCACTTCTTTTGGAGGAAACCTTACCTCCGTTTTTGATAAAACCCGGAACGAAGAACTCTTCTATGAGCCTCTTCTAGAATCTTGGCAACGTCAGGACCATTTCCTCTTCCCCTTCACGGGAAGAATGGTCGATGGGAATTACCTTTATCACGGCAAAACCTATACCATGCCGATGCACGGCTTGTTACTAAACCAAGAAGGGCGAGGAAGAAAAGAATCCGATACCACCATCGAAATCGTTTTTGCCTCTAACGAAGAAACATTAATCCATTACCCCTTCCCCTTCGAAGCAAAAGCCACATTCTCTCTTTTGCCCCACGGGGTTCAAGTTGCTTATGAAATCCAAAATAAGGGGGACAGTACCCTAATATTCGGACTTGGCGGCCACCCCGCATTCCGCGTCCCTTATCAAAAAGAACCAAATGGAATTCTAGAAACTTCCGGGAACACCCTTCTTCTTCCACCCTGCAAAGAAGAAATCAAAATGACGGAATTATTGCCGGGAGGATTCGTCAGCGATCGTCTTCTAAAAGTCCCCGGGCTTCAAAATAACGTTATTGATTTATCCTCTGATTTCTTCCAAAAAGTAGACACGGCAATTCTTGACTCAAGGAACTTTGAAGAGGTCGTTTTAAATAAGAAAGACGGATCCAAAATTCGTTTCCACTTAGGATCTGCCCCCCATCTATGTTTGTGGCGGAATTTAAAAGGGGATTTCGTCGCCATCGAGCCCTGGTTATCTACTCCTGATGTTTTGCCTCTAGAAAAGGATTTGGAGAAAAAGAAAAACCTCCTCCATTTAGAGGCGGGGAAAACATTCGTCTACTCCTATTCCTTTGATATTGAATAGCAAAAGGCCGTCTCCCCATCGCAGGAAACGGCTTTTTAAATTCAACGGTTTATCGCGGGTTATAATCGTAAAGGCAACTATAGCACAAAGGATTGTTAAGCTTGGCATTGTAGGAATAATAAAGCGTCGTTCCGTCCTCGTAGTCTTTGAAATCTTTTTTCACGATGGTCTCGTTGTTTTGGCTTAAGCAATAGCCGGCACGCGAATCAGATAAACCAATCTCGGGCCCTTCAGATCCATCCGCGTAAGAGAATAAAACGTCATTAAATGTTCAGGCCTTTACGTTCGTACAACGCCTGTAAGCAACCCGCATTCCAGTTGTAATCACGGTTTTTATGCCAAAAAGCTGGAAGTGCGAATATCGATTTCAACTCCGCGTTTAGAAACTCTCGTCAAATCTTGCAAACGAAAAGGCCGCCTTTTTGAAGCGTTCCCCAAACATTGGACAATTCAGTTCAATGCAAGGAGGACGCTTTTT